>JGI997J19993_1000159_pt1 | contig 23702 bp, 25 predicted proteins | sample Etolagbewater25m_FD_19993 | JGI IMG/M metagenome (IMG submission 19993)
CCGTATATTATTCTCTTATAACGCTTTGCAGGGATTTATTTTTTCAACAACCGGACACTAGTGATATAAAATAATAAACATCTGATAGACAGAACATCAACCCCCATGCCCCCCATCATAAAGCCCTCCATGCTCAAGGAGCTGATGCAGCCCGGGGTCCTGAAAAAAACCCTGCTTCTTTTTTTCCCGCTGATGCTCATCCTGATCTCGATGGCTGTCTACATCTACTCTAATGAGCAGGAAATTCACCTCAAGGACCTTGAAAACACAGCAGACAAAATCATCATCGACAAGCAACAGTGCCTCTCGAGGCAAACTGAAACCATACTGCGTGACCTGAGACTGCTATCCTCGATCCCTGCAGCACAAGCACTGCTTTCAAAGCCCTCTGCAAGTACACAGCGTGAGCTTGCCAAGCTCATCATAGCGTTCAGCAACGCCAAAGACCTGTACCACACCATTTGCTACCTCGACCATGAGCAGAAGATTGTCCTGCAAGTCACGTTCGATCCTGCCCTTGGAGCATATGCATCAACCCAGCATAACGACGCCACAGGCTCAGGATACAGCGGCACGGACCTTCCCATGCAGCTCAAGGGAAGTGATATTACCATCTCCCCCTTTCAGCACCTCTCGCTCGATACCAACTGCACCGAGAGCGATCCGGTTCCCGTCCTCAGGTTCACCAAGCCAGTAAGAGACGAAAACGGCAAAATCATCGGGACCATCCTGTTAAGTTATCTTGGAAAACCTCTTGTTGAACGATTTGCCGATCATAACGTAAACCAGGTAGATACCCTCATCCTCCTCGTCAATCCTGACGGCTACTACCTGAGTGGGGAGCCCAATGGCATGAACTGGGGATTCCTCTACCCGGGCTCTGAAAAAGCCGTCAACTTCAGCCAAAGCTATCCAGCTGAATGGGAAAAAATCAGGAGAGGACAACAAGGAAAATTTACCTCAGAAAATGGCTTCTTCACCTTCAAAAGAATCTCCCCGATCCTGAACAGCCAGAGCACTGGCCCCAATCAGCTCTTCTGGTTTATCATAGCACATGTTCCCTCCCATAAGCTGACCCCGATCCTTCCGCTTGCAGCCATGTACGGCATCTTCAGCCTTATCGGCAGCATCAGCCTGTTTATCGGTACTGCAGCCATTACCACGAGAAACGAACGCAGCAGGAAATCACACATGCATCTCGAACAGCTGACGGCACAACTACAGGAAAAAACCAAAATCCTCGAGACCGTTACCGATTCAGTACCTGCTTGCATCTACATGAAAAATGCCAATCTGCGCTACACGTTTTCAAACCGCTATACCCTGGAGAAATTCAAAAAGCGGTTTGAAGAAATCATGGGAAAAAGCGATACAGACATTTTTCCAGCTGAAACAGCCGAAAAGCTACTCGAAAAAGAGCGGAAAATCATCGAAACCGGTAAACCGCTTATCAATATCCAGGAAGATATCCGCCTTTCGGACGGCACAGTCATATCCGTACTTTCAAACAAAATTCCCCTGACAGATGAGTATGGTGATATCGAAGGGCTTCTGTGCGTCACCATGGACCGGTCTGAACAGATCAGAGCCGAAAGGCTCAACAAGATGCTGGAAGAAAAACTGCGTGAAAGCAAAAAACTTGAAACCCTTGGCACGCTTTCCGGCGGCATCGCACACGACTTCAATAACATCCTGACCCCTATCATAGGATTCACTGAAATAACACTTACCTCCCAGGAACCTGGAAGCCAGACTTCAAAAGACCTGCAGACCGTCCTCAAAGCCGCACAGCGTGCAAAAAAACTTGTACAGCAAATGCTCGCCTTCAGCCGAAAGGAACCCATGGACCTGAAAGTACAGCCAATACAGCCGATTATCCTGGAGTCCTTAGACTTTATGGAACACTCCATCCCTTCAAACATCACAAAAGATTTTTACATTGAACAATTTCCAGAAAAGGTACATTGCGATGCGCCACAGCTTCAGCAGGTTGTGCTCAATCTGGCAGCCAACGCCCTGCAGGCAATGGAAGGCAACGACGGGACACTGAAGATCCGGCTTGAAAAAGCACTCCCTTCGATACTGACGGTAACCCAGCACAAGGAACTTGTCCCGGATGTCGAGTACATGCAACTGACCATAGGGGACACAGGGAGCGGTATAGCCAAAACCGAACTGGACAGGATTTTCGATCCGTTTTATACGACGAAAACGGTAGGCAAAGGCACCGGGCTCGGTCTATCGGTTGTTTACGGTATTGTCCAGTCACACCATGGGTGCATTATCGCTGAAAGTCAGCTGGGAAAAGGCACCAAAATGACCGTCTACCTCCCCCTGAGCGACCAGGAAACCGCACAAACCAGTAAAAACACATGAAAACCATCCTACTGATAGACGATGAAACTGACATCCTGCTGCTTCTGCAGCGGATACTCGAAAACGCCGGCTACAACGTCATGACTGCCGAAAACGGCAAGATTGCAGACCGCCTGCTTGCACTGCACTCCTTCGACCTGGTCATCACAGATATTATCATGCCAGAAAAAGACGGCATGGAAGTCATATTCCAGCTCAGGCAGACCTCGCCAGGCATAAAAATCATAGCCATATCAGGAGGGGGCAAGCTTGCGCCAGAAGGTTACCTGAAAATGGCTGAAATCGCCGGGGCAGACGCCATCATACAGAAACCCTTTGAGTCCAGCGATCTCCTCACTGTAGTCGATGACCTGCTCACATCGTGACAGTTCCATTGGTCATACACTGGTTCCAGCGTGATCTCCGCCTGCAGGACAACCCCGCACTTACCCATGCCGCTCACCTTGGCACCGTCATTCCTGTCTACATCCACGACACCCGGCATTCGCCACCTGATGAACCGGGTGGTGCCGCAAGCTGGTGGCTGCACCACTCCCTCAGCTCCCTCAACGAATCACTCAAAGGCAGGCTAACGATCTTAAAAGGAGATCCATTACACATCCTGCCCCGGCTGGTCGCCAACACCGCTGCCAGTCATATCACCTGGACCAGGTGTTACGAGCCCTGGCAGGTAAAGCGCAACACCCTCCTGAAGCAAAAGCTGGCATCCTCAGGTATCCAGGTGCAGAGCAGAAACGGATCGTTACTCTGGGAGCCATGGGAAGTGCTCAAGAAAGACACCTCACCATATCGAGTCTTCACCCCTTACCACAAGAAAGCCTCGAAGGAACTTCCGCCACCAAGGCATACCCTCCCAAAGCCCGAAGGCATCATGCTGGCACCTCGAAACAGTGAAAGCCTCTCCCTTGAAAAGCTCGGCCTCCTGCATCCATCAGGCTGGCACACCACCCTGGAAACGCACTGGACACCAGGTGAACAGGGCGCACAGGAACGGCTCGCCACCTTCATAAAAGATGGGCTCGGTTGCTACAGCGACGGACGGGACTATCCCGGCAGACGTTGCATTTCACGCCTCTCCCCCTCCCTGCATTTCGGGGAACTCTCCCCCAACCAGGCCTGGCACGCTGCAGCTCTCTCAAACGCCGAAACCAGGCATATCGAAGCATTCCAGCGCGAACTCGGATGGAGGGAATTTGCATGGCATCTCCTCTGGTACAATCCGCATATGCCATCATCGAGCCTCCGCAAGGCATTCGAACGTTTCCCGTGGCAGCACGACAACGAACTACTCCAACGCTGGAAAACAGGCCGCACAGGCTATCCACTGGTCGATGCCGGCATGCGTGAGCTCTGGCAGACAGGCTTCATGCATAACCGTGTACGCATGATCACAGCATCGTTCCTCACCAAAAACCTCCTGCAGGACTGGCGAACCGGCGCAGCTTGGTTCCGGGACTGCCTCCTCGATGCCAACATGGCAGCAAACAGTGCCAGCTGGCAATGGGTAGCAGGCTCAGGAACCGATGCAGCACCATACTTCCGAATATTCAACCCTGTCACCCAGGCAGCGAAATTCGATCCCGATGGAACGTACACCAGAAAGTTCATACCCGAACTCGCCCGCCTACCCCTTCGCCACCTTCATACCCCCTGGCTGGCACCAGCAGATGTCCTGCACGATGCCGGAATAACCTTAGGTTCAACTTATCCCGAACCCGTTATCGACCTCACATACTCCCGTAGCAGGGCACTCGAAGCGTACGATACCATCAGTTCAAAGTAAAAACCAACCTAAAAACCGTTATCAGGCAAATCCCTCGATACGGGCTCACATGTTGTAAAATTGGAAAAAGCTTCCCATCATATATATAGCATCAGCAAGAACCTCTCAAGAAGTACCACCCATGAAAAGAGCCATCTTGATCCTATGCACTGCAAGCATGGCTCTGCTTATCGGCATGTTCCTCTCGTTGGGCGTGCTGGTTTCAGGTTACCATCACCCGCCCAGAAATGCAGACGTCATCGTCATCCTTGGCGGAGACCAGGGCAGGAGGCTCGAAACCGGAATCCAGCTGTATAAAAAAGGCTACGCCAGCAACATCATCCTGACAGGCATCGACCGACGCTATTACAACCCCGACACGCCCAACTGGCGTGAACGACGACTGAAAGAACATAGCATTCCGGACAGAAACGTCATTGTGGACCTCCAATCCAGGACCACCTGGGACGAAGCTCGCAACACCCTCATCACCATGCAGGCCAACGGGTGGAAAAAAGCCCTCGTAATCAGCGATCCACCCCACATGCTGCGCCTGCACCATACCTGGAACAGGATTTTTGCCGATAGCGACCACGAATTCATACTTGTAGCAACCAGGCCTGAATGGTGGGAGCCCCTGACCTGGTGGCAAAACAACCTGAGCCGTAAATACGTCTTGAACGAAATCCGCAAGAACATCTACTACGCATTAATCTATTACTGAACCCCAAGATGCAACCAGCACTGTTCGCCCTGTGCGCCCTCTGTTTTTCCGCCGGCATAGCCGGCGGGTGGTATCTTTCGATAAGGATACGCAACATCCCCGAACCAGGGCCATCCACACCGGACCAGATACCCATGCTGCGCATCGGCCCATCGCGAGTCAGCGGAAGGGGCGTACTTGCCACACGCCCTATCGACAAAGGTGAAACTCTGGAACGCTGTCCGGTACTGGAAGTCCATGAAGGGGACGTTGGCGGGGAACTGCTGAACTACGTCTTTTACGGCAACGATCCATCAAAAAGACTGGTAGCCATGGGCAGCGGCATGCTCTTCAACCACTCCTCAACGCCAAATGTCGGCTACTGGCTTGAAGAAAGCAAGCTTGGTCCTGAACTCGTACTGTATACCCTGAGACGGGTAGAAAAAGGAGAGGAACTCTTCTACGACTACGGCAGGGAGTGGTGGGAAAGCCGACAACTGCAACAAAAAAACTAACCCTGTTCATCAAGAATGCGCATCATCTCCTGCACGTAGCCCACATGCCGCTCCTCATCACGCATGATATGCAGCATGAACTCCTTGATTTCAGGATCGTCAATCTTTTCAGACAGCTCCCACGATTCTCGCACCATGCGCTGCTCGAGCTCCTGGATCTGCAGGAGATAGGTTTTATATGCTTCGTTAGTAAACATCGCGATCGCTCCCCGATACCCGTTCCAGAAGTTCCGTAAAGACACGTTCATGGGTTTTTGAATCCTCGGCAAGCCGGTCAAGCAGCGAGGCAAGCCTGGTTCGCTGATCATCACTCAACCCCGACACCTGAAGCGTATCCTTGAGTGGACGTGTATAGAGGCCTATAGCAGCCTCCTCGACCCTGATATCATCCTTCAGGCGGGCTATGAGCTCCTGCTTCGTGATCATGCATCAACTCCTTCCGGATTATACTTACTCAACCTCCTCAACCACAACACCCATATTGTAGATGAGTACCATTTTACCGTCATGGGCAAACTTGATCTTGTTGCCATACTCAGTGGGCTCTATGTCAATCCTCCCCTGGTAGACACCTACCGGTTCCCCTGTAGCTGAATATACGGTTACCTTACGTTCAAGCCCAACCCATTTCGACTGAAAATCCTTGACACCTCGCTGAAATTTCTGGGAACAACCTCCCAGGAACAGCAGCAGTGCCATGCATACAACTGTTACCGTTTTTGTTACCAACGTTCCTCCACTATCGTTTTGAGTGCTGAGTTATCGAGATCGACAGGATTGTTCTTTGCCCTTGTGGCAGCAACAACAGGCTCAATCTCGGCTCTCTCGAGCCCAAACTCCCTGAGCCTCCTGAAACCGAGTTGCTCCTGCCATAGCTCGAGCTGCTCAAGCAAAGCTTCACATCCAGCCGCCGTGCCAGCGACACTCCTCCCGGAAAGCAGGCAGCCCGCACGGGAGAATTTTTCCAGGAAAGCCTCCCCTTGACCACTCTCCTGCAGTGCGGAAATGTTTTCACGAGTTGCCGTGTAGAGCAGCGTTGCGCACAGCTCACCATGGGGAATATCGATTCTGCCACCTATGGAGGAAGCAAAGCCGTGCACAATACCCAAGCCAGCATTTGCCAGGGCAATCCCCGACACCAGTGCAGCATACGCCATTCCGGCACGAACCTCAACGTCATCGGAACCTTCACCGCAAGCAGGCAGGAACGATCGGGCGAAATACTCGAGACCGCTCCATGCCATGCAGTCGCTCAACGGGCTGGCCGAAGGAGAAAGGTAAGCCTCCAGCAGCTGCGTCAGAGCATCCATGCCCGACGAAAGAGTCAGGTTCCGTGGAGCCGAACAGTGAAGTACAGGATCAACCAGGGCAATATCCGGCACAAATGCATCGTGGCGTAAAGAACGCTTGAAACCATCACGGCCAATCCGGCTGATAACTGCATTACTGGTTGCTTCGCTCCCTGTTCCGGCAGTCGTCGGCGCCGCAATAAACGGCACCTTGCGTCCATCATGCACCAGGAAACCCTCACGCCCCTCGATAAACCGCTCTACAGGCGCCTCTTGAAGCAGCATGGCAGAAACTGCCTTGGCTGCATCGATCACACTGCCCCCGCCAACTCCGGCCACCACGGCAATCCCCACAGTACGAAAACGTTCGACAATGCCATCCACGACCTCGGGAGAAGGCTCCCCTGTCACCCGGGCATGATCGCAACGAACACCATGGCCAGCACACAGCCCAAGCAATCGCTGCAGCATGCCGGACTCCTCAAGAGAACGCCCTCCGGTCACCAGCAGCATCCGCTTACCAAACAGCGACGCCAGCCCCGGCAGCTCATCTATCCTTCCCGGACCGAAAAGCACCCGCGGCTGGCGCAGAAAAGAAAACCCGGAACCAATCATACCTTTCATAGTTTACCCGGGAAGAAACCCTACCCCAGGTCGGCTTTCGCCAATACAGGAACCATACAGACAATGCCTCCAATAAGCGAAACAGCCCCCAAAGGTGCAAGCAGTTTCGCTCCGGTTATCCCAAGTCCAGCAAGATAGGCACCACCGGAATGCAGCATCCCGACCAGCAACAGCCATGATGCGATCCTGGCCAACAGTTCGGAATTCTTCCCGAACCTGCAGAGCAGATACCCAAAGACCACGTTCACCAACGCCTCGAGAGAGCCATGCACATGGGCGCCTGCCAACAGTTTATGTGTCGTGCTTTCTGCCCAGCCCGAAACACCAGCCTGTCCCTTCTGCATAAGAAACATGCCTAGCCCGAGAGTCAGAATGAAATACAATGGTGCCACGACCATATTTTTTTTACCAATAGCTGTCATAGACATTATCAAGTATTTTGGTTGTTCATGGGGTTATAGGTTTTTCGCTCCAGACAATCTTTCCGGCATGGTCGATATATGCCTGTGACCCTTTCAGGCTCACCTTGGCAAGCCCATTATGGAAACTCTCGGCCTGGACGAATCGTGGTGAAATCACCATGGTCCCCAGGGTATCGACATATCCCCACCTTATGCCATCCTGAACCGGAGCCAGTCCTTCACTGAACGGCTTGACTTCATTGTATTCCAGGGGAACGACCTCATTACCTGACTTGTCGACAAATCCCCACTTCCTGCGATTGAAGACACGAGCGAACCCTTCAGAAAAATTCTCCGCGCGTTCATAACGGTTAGGAATAACAAGGTTTCCCTGCAGGTCGATAAATCCCCACCTTCCATCGATCTTCACCCTTGCCCGATTCTCGATAAAACTCCAGGCATCGGCATAGCGGGGTTCGATGACCATGGCTCCAGTAGTATCGATAAATCCCCACACGCCATCCACTTTCACTTTTGCGCGACTACCCCAGAAATTGTCAGCCTCCTGGTAGACCGGAGGTACCACCATACGGCCATCTTTATCTATATAGCCATACTTGCCATCGTTCTTGATCATGGCAACCCCATGAGCAAAAAAGTATCCCTGTTCGTACTGAGGTTCTATAACCACGCTCCCGGTCGTATCGATAGCGCCATAGAGGCCGTCAACGGCAACAAAAGCGAGCCCTTCCGAAAAATGGTACCCAAAATCGACAGCCATAGTCCCAACCTGGGATCCATCCTTTCGCAGGTAGATCTGCTTGTCCCCCACATGCACCCTGGCAAACCCTTTCTTGAAAGGGGTCACCTGACGGTACTGCGGCTCGATGACATAGTTACCTGCAGCATCGATATATCCCCACTGTTCACCCACCTTCACAGGAGCAAGACCATCCCGGAAAATATAGGCAACATCAAACTTCGGCTCGATCCTCACCTGACCCCTCGGATCAATATACCCAAACCTGCCATCGGAGTAGATCACCTGGAGCGACTCAGGAGCAACCGGCGCCAGGGCACCAGCCCCGCTTTCCGAATCCGGACTGCCGCACCCAACCGCCAGCATAGCAACACAGGCCAGGGCATAACGCTGTATATATCTCAGGATTCTACCCATCTCGTTGCTGCCTCCTGCCTGCTCCACAGCCACCCTTACGAACCAGTACAGCACCACACTCAGGGCAGCGCAATTCTCTGCACGGAGTTCCTTTATCATGCGGCTGTTCGTACTTGCATTTCGGGCAGGCGCACACCTCCTGCCCATCACCTTCAGCTCCACCGTTTTTCATAATCACTCCTCCTTCAATTACTATTGCCTTTCCATGAATAATTGCATCGGCAACCTTACCACGAGCCGCATCGACAATACGCCCGAATGTCTGGCGTGAAACATTCATTCGCTCTGCAGCCTCCGACTGGTAAAGACCATCGAGATCAGCAAGCCTGAGAGACTCCATCTCATCGACACTCAACACAACCTCTTCGAGATCCGAACCAGGAACCCCCTGAGGCTTGAAACATCTTACGCGAGGCATATTCTTTACCCAACGACAGCTTTTCGGCCGTCCGGCCCTGTTACGATCCATACACAATTATAGGCATATGCCCATTATTTTCAAAAAAAAACCGGCAGACTTGCTGCCGGTTGGTAATATGGAGAAAATTACTCAATCCTCCACACAAATCTCTCCCTTCATGATCGCACTGAGCGTGACGACAACAAGGATAACGATCACCAGGACAAGGAAAGCAAGCTCGAAAAGGGCCAGGTTCCTGTAAAACACACTGTTGGTCATGTGCAGCATCACCACCGTAGCGAGAGTCTTGGCTGCCAGGGGGAACGAATACGCCCACCACGACAGGAAGAAGTTGATTTTAGCAAGAATCTGCACCTTGAACAGGATCAGAATAAACATGAACAGCGAGAAATAATACAGAATCCTCGCAAACCCGTCAAGCCCTGCTCCACCATCGAGGCCTGCCAGCTTCACATAAGCGATAAACGCAATCGCAGGTGGAGCGAACAGGATGAACAACGTCGGAAGAAGCTTGTCCGGAATTGGCGGATGGAAGATCATGCGATACATCACAATGGTAAACAGCGCAATCCAGAATACCAGGCCAACGGAAAAAAAGAACCATGAAATCTCGACAAATCCATGCGGCACACCGGCAATCGGCACAATCAGGGAACCGACAATCGGAATGAACCAGCCTGGCGTCATGTGCTCGATTTTGAAATGGGTATGACGAATCCAGATGGAAATGATCACCAGCGACGCGATCAACTGCATCGATGCCCCTATCGCCCACATGTAATACGATACCTGCATGTTGCGATCGAGAAACGCAACACTGAGCACAAGAAGGATTTTAGCGATCAACGGGAAAAAATTGATCTTTACCGGATGGTTGAACTCAAGCCCCAGCGTATCAGGATATCTAACCAGTTTAGCGGCATACAGGATACCAACCAGCACGAACAGCGCTAGAGTGGCATAGATCAGGACCGTGGCAGGCATTTCCAGCGAAGGCATGATGCCATGGCCGTCCTTGCCACCGATTTTTTGCACCGCAAGTGAAAAACCGGCCATACCGAGCACGATCGCAAAGAACGTGATATGGAAGTTTCTCAACCTCAGCGGTGTTTCAGACGAAGATGAAACAGCAGTGTTGCTCATAATTTATGTTACAGGTTTATGATTTATGGTTATGGAAAAACGTTTACCCGACCACATTCGTCACCACATCGAACTCCGGAGCATGCTGTATGTGCTTTTTCACGGCACAGAGGTTAGCAGCCTTGATGAGTGCTGTATGGTACTTGACCGGAAAATCTTCGGGCACCTGAATTTCAAGGGTGATTTTAGCAATACCATGTCCGTCAGGATTCTTCTCGTGATGCTGGATAATATGGACATTATCTGTCGGGATCCCCCGCTGCTGGCAGAATGAATACACATAAATACCAGCGCAGGTGCCGATCGATGCGAGAAACAGCATAAACGGCTCAGGTGCTACTCCCTCACCTCCGTTCTGTACAGACTGATCCGTCGAAATAGTGAAACCCCTGTATTCCGCGTTGACTTTCTTGCCCCCGCCGGATGAAATGATCATCGTGCTCATATATGCCCTCTTTGTTTACTGTTGTTATGGTTGGTGAACAAGATGTCAGAATATGCGCCTTTTTAGCGCAAAAACCAGACAATCACATAACATTCCAACCAACCAGTTACACAGTTGGGCAGAATTATAAGCATATGCCCGTTATTATCCAAAAAGAAAACATGCAGCAACACACCAGACGCCAAGCTCACTGAGCTCTGAAGCAGCACCAAGCACATCACCCGTCACGCCACCGATACGTCGCATCGAAAGCCAGCCCACGAGCACAGAAACTGTGGCAAAGGAAGCAAGAAGAGTAACGAAAAGAAGAGAAAATCCTGTCAGAAGCAAGAGAAGCCCCGCACCAGCAAGAAAAGCAACGGCACCATGCAAAGCCCCTGCCCCGCTCACGAACCCCGAAGCAGTTCCCCCACCGGAACGCGCATAGGGAAGCATCGAGGCAAGCGCAACCTGGGCTACCCGGGCAAGCACAATCCCGGCAATAATCACCGTCCATGACTCACCCTTCACCAGCTTTACCAGGACAACCCACTTGAGAAGATAGAGCGTAACCAGGGCAAGCACACCAAAAGAGCCTACCGAAGGGTCCTTCATGATACGCAGGCGCGCTTCACGGTCCCGTCCACCAAAAAAACCGTCAGCCATGTCTGCAAGGCCATCAGCATGCATACCCCTGGTCAGCACAACACCGCTCAGCAGCACAAGGGCAGCAGAAAGCTCAGGCCATGCAAGCCGAACGGCAAGCATCGCAGGCAGAACCAGCAGGATACCTAGCAGCAACCCGGCAAAGGGAAACCAGTAGAGTGCATCGCTGAAATGACGCGTCTCGCGTCCCGGCACCGGCAGCACCGAGAGCGTGCGCATCGCCGTCACCAGGCCACAGAGCATATCAGCAGATCCTCCCTACAAAAGGCCTGACAACCTCAAGGAAACCCTCGGGAGCCTCTTCCTGCGGCAGATGTGCAGCATCAGGCACAACGGCCAGTTCAGCTCCGGGAATCTCCTCTGCCAACCGGAAACTCTCCTCCGTCTTCACCGTCAGGTCGTGTTCCCCGGTCACCACCAGTACCGGGCAGCCCACACTGCTGGTCCGCTGCTCGAAATGCAGATGGTGCGTCTCCAGGAAGAGCTCCCAGAACGAACGCGCCCATGCCCCCTGCATCAGATCCGAACGAAAAGCTGCAAGCTGCTCATCCGTCAAACGCTCCTGCTTATACCAGAACCCGCGAATATTGCGATCGAACAGGCGCATGATCAGTGCACGCATCACCCTGAAGAACACTGGAGTCAACATCTTCAGGAACGGTTTGACCGGTCCAGGAACCTCACTGGTTGCATAGCCGCTGTAGATCATAGCCCCACAGAGCACAATGCCCCGAACCTTGTCCGGAGTCCGGAGCGCCGTCAGCAGTGCCAGCGTCCCGCCCGTGGAATTCCCAACAAGCAATGCATCGCTGTAACCGAACTGCCCGATCAGCTCCACGACCAGGTCACTCTGTGCTTCAGGAGAATACGCCACACCGTGATCCTTTGAAGGTAGTGGCTTCGAAGTCTGCCCGAATGCCGGACGGTCGAACACCAGCACCGCAGCCTGTTCAGACAAAGGACCCGCCACTTCGAACCAGGAACGCATGCTCAGGAAGCTGCCGTGCAACAGCACGATCAACGAGGGCTTACCCTTACCATACAACCTGTAATGCACCCGGAATCCCCTGCACTCGATGAATCCCTCTTCCATTCCGTACTGCTCCATGGTTTCCTGCAACTGGATTTCTGTTACTTGCGTGATACGTTTGCCGAACTGAACGTAGCCATCTCGTTATAGGTTCTCACCGCCCCCTCTATTACCAGCATGGCCAGCGCAGCACCAGTCCCCTCCCCAAGCCTCAGGTCGAGATCCAGGATTGGACGCGCCCCCAGGCGGTTCATGATAGCCTTGTGCCCCTGCTCGTTTGACAGATGGCTGAAAAAGAGATACTCACTCACCTTGCAGGACAACTTCATAGCTGCCACCGCCCCTGCCGACGAGATAAACCCGTCAACCACCACCGGCAGCCCGACAGATGCCCCGCCAAGCACAAGACCGCATATCCCTGCAATCTCGAACCCCCCAAGGGCAGCAAGCTGCTCCAGTGGCGATGAAAGACGTGCAGCATTGACTTCCAGCGACGTCTTGATCACCGCAACCTTGCGCTGCATCGCCTCGTCATCGATACCTGTCCCCCGTCCCGTAATCAGCTCGGCAGGAAGCCCCAGCATAGACGCGTACAGTGCTGTAGCTGGAGTGGTATTGGCAATACCCATCTCCCCGGTAGCAAGAAGATCATACCCCTCCGCATGTGCCTCCAGGGCAAGCCGGGCACCAGCCATGATCGCCTGCAAAACTTCGTCAACACTCATAGCAGGCCCCACGGCAATGTTCGACGTTCCCTTCCGCACCTTCTCGATCCGAAGCGAAGGGTGAGGTTCGAACTCATGGGCAACCCCCATATCCACCACCGTCAATTCCGCACCAGCATGGCTTGACAGCACATTGATCGCAGCACCGCCAGCAAGCATGTTGTACACCATCTGCGGGGTCACCTCAGCAGGATAAGCAGACACACCTGCAGCAGCCACACCATGGTCACCTGCAAAGCAAAACACCTTCTTTCTTTTCAGCGAAGGCCTCGAGGTTCCACGAGCCAGTGCATACTTCATGGCAATCTCCTCCAGCCTGCCAAGGCTGCCCTTCGGCTTGGTCAGGTCATCGAGATGCGCCTGTATTGCTGAGGTAAGCTCCATATCCACCGGCCTGATCGAAGCCAGCAGCGCCTGAAAATCATCCATCATACCCTAAAACCCTGCATTATGTTACGAAAAACCATCGCTGAGTGACACACTATAGAATTCTGTCAAAGGTCACACTCCAGCAGCTACTTCAGCCTCACCGGCAGACCGCTGCACAACAACCACGCCTCGGTAGCAGCCCGGGCAACCCGCTGGTTGATCATGCCAGCCATATCCCGAAACTCGCGAGCCATCGCATTCTCAGGCACAATCCCCATCCCGACTTCATTTGAAACCAGCACAATGCTGCAAGGCGGATCGCGCAGCACCGCAAGCAGCTTGTCAACAGCCTGCTCTATCTTCGCATCATCCTGCACATGATGCATCAGGTTACCAGTCCATACCGTCAGGCAGTCAAGCACCACAACATCCACCTCCGGCCCAATATCCTCCAGAGCCTGGGCCACGTCGAGAGGCTCCTCCACCGTCAGGAACCCATCACCTCGTTCTGCCTGGTGTTTCTCAATTCGAGACACCATCTCCCCATCAAACGGCTCAGCCGTTGCCAGGAACGCCCGTCGCCCATACCGTTCAGCGCAGGAAAGGGCAAAAGAACTCTTGCCGCTTCGCGCTCCACCCGTCACATATACAATATCAGCCATAAACGTGCTCAAAACATGGTAAAAAACACCCTAAACGTAAGATAAAAACCAGGTAAAATGAAACGGTTCAAACGGCTTCAGAGATAGCTCTGCATCACCTCGAACGACTCCCGTAAATGGCGCTCGGTGAAAATCTCCATGGTGAACACCCTCTCCCTGTCAGGCTTTTGCTCCAGTGCTCCCAGCACCAGCTCAAGAGTTTCCTGGCGCATCCATGCCAGCGAGTTATGATCCTTTCCCTTTTTGATCCCATGCATATGCATCACCCGTGCATGCTCCAGATACCTGTCCAGGTGCTCCCTGACAGGAAAGCCATACAACTCCAGGTGACCGATATCCAGCGTCACAGACATACCGAACTGGCGAACCACCGGCCAGATAATCTCATAGGGATAGTTCAGTGTCTCCACAGCAAACTCTTCCGGCGCCGCAAGCCCGTACTCATGAAGCAGATCGAATGACGAAAGCAGGCGCTCCCTCAGCACCTGGCGCTCCCGGTCGGAAAACGCATTGATATCCACCCCCTCACCAGCCTCAACATGCATCACATAGGCAGAAGGATTGAGCTCACGAGTCAGCTCGACCACCCGCACACACTTCTCCACCGAACGGCGCCGAACACGCTCGTCCTCGTGAGCCAGGTAAACATCGAGCGGCAGGTGCACCGAATAGGTCAGATCATGATCCCCCCCCACAGCCCTGAGTTCGGCAATATCCGCCTTCGAAGGCAGATTACTCATTTCGTCCGACTCGAACAGCACCAGTTCGACATCGTCAACCTTCTCCTTCAGGTAATTGATATTGGGCAGTATCTCGTCAGGAATGATATACGAAGTAGTCCCCAACCTGAATGGAAATCGCCCCTTACACTCTTTAGACATTATTTTTCCGATTTACGTAGTTCGAGAAGCAGCTCATGGGCAGAGCTCCACAAGCGAGCACCAGCAACAACAAGCTCCGCCGCAACTGCAGCTGCAGCCTTGCCTTCTGTATAATCCCGTTCCGCCACCCCGTCGGCAATCCAGACCTCTTTGCCACACTGCAGTGCACTGCGAAGGATATCGAGGTTGACCAGGTTACCGGAACCGAACGGAACCGGTGCCAGCACAACGACATCAGCCTGGCAGGCCAGTCTCGAAGCAGCTGCAGCCGCTTCAGTGCTGATAGCAGAAAACGGCAAGTCAAGCACAGCTTCGATCCCCAGGGCCCTGGCAGCCTCGGCATCGGAATCCATCCGGTTGAGCACTCCTGTCGTCACCCGAAAGCCATAGACACCCAGGCGCCGATAGAGTTCTATGCCGGTTCCTCCTCCAGCAACGACATGCACCGAACGGGAAACCTGTCCGCCTGGACCGGTACCATCGAGAACCCCGCTCACATTGACCGTCCCCGTCAGAGCATCGTGCTGCACCAACAGTTCGCAGTCATACACCCTGGAAAGAATATCTGCACAAAGCACCTCGTGCGCCAGGCCCGAAGCCCGCACAACACCCTCATGCATCAGGATCATCCTGTCGGCAATTTCCGACGACAGAGTCAGATCGTGGCTCACCAGCACAACCGTCAGACCATGCTCCCGGTTCATCCTGCGAAGAATCCGCAGCACCTCATAGCGGTGATTGATATCGAGATGAGAAATAGACTCATCGAGCATGATCATCTGTGGCTCCTGGGCCAGCACCATCGCAAGGATCACCCGCTGCTGCTCCCCCCCGCTCAATACCGTAAAATAGCGATCAGCAAGCGACAGGACATTAGTATAGATCATTGCCCGCTCCATGATCACGTAATCCTCATCCTTCAGCCCCTGCCACGGCATCGACGCCCCCGTACGTCCGTTCATCACGATCTCAGCTACGGTATACGCCATAGGCGACTCCACCTTCTGCGGAACCACCCCGAGCAGACGGGCCCGCTCCCCAGGCTTGAGACCTGACACATCACGCCCGAACAGCCTGACACACCCGGCAGAGGGACGCAACAACCCCGAAGCAGTTTTGAGCAACGTACTCTTACCGCAGCCGTTCGGCCCGATAAGCACGACAAACTCCCCCTGCTGCACCTGCATGGTCATCCCCCGAAGCACCTCATGCCCCGCATAGCCCGCAGTCACATGCTCTATATCCAGCGCAACCACTCTCACTCCACCCTCATATGCAATCTCCATGTTACCATTGACATGTGACGAGTCACGCGTAACAAGTTTCCCCCTCATCACTCATCACTCACCTCACGCTACCCACGCATGTTTCATCTTCCGCTGCAGAATCAGCAGGAAAAACGGGCCGCCAACCAGCGCAGTAATCACCCCGACCGGCATCTCCACCGGAGCGAACACCGTTCGGGCAAACGCATCACACAACACAAGAAACACCCCGCCAGCCACCGCAGAAAGTGGAACCAGCAAGCGATGATCCGGCCCGAACATCGCCCTCGTCACATGCGGCACGATAAGCCCGACAAACCCGATCATCCCACCAATCGAAACCGCAGTAGCCGCCATCAACGTTGCCGCAAGCAACCCGGCAAAGATCACCAGGTCGGCATTCATGCCCTGGTAATGCGCCATCTCACGCCCCAGTGTCAAGGCATTGAAGCGCATAGCCAGCATCCAGGTCACCATGAACCCCAACCCAATCAGCACAGCTGCAAGCACCCGCTGCTCGAGCGCCACCGGCTGCAGATTACCGAGCATCCACCAGATCACGTTATGCAATCCTTCTGCAGAAGCTGTCGATACAAGAAACATGATCACACTCGAGCAGATCGCGCTGACAATCACACCACTCAAGATAAGACTGTAGACCGAAGGAGCACCGCCACTCCCCCTGCTCGCCATCCAGTAGACGAGAACAAGCGTCAGTACAGCAGAAATAAATGCCGAAACAGGCAAGCTGAGCGGCACAGCTGCAACCGCACCGAAAAGAATAGCCACAGCAGCACCAAGCCCGGCTCCACCACTCACCCCCAGCACATAGGGCTCGGCAAGCGGATTACGCAGGATCGCCTGGAACACCACCCCGGAAACAGAAAGCGCCGAACCAACAAGCATACCCATCACCATCCTGCTGAAACGGAGGTTCAGGATAGCCGCTCCCACAGGCGAATCGAGGTCAGGCAGCCCAATACCGCTAGGTCCCATCAGCAGTGAACCGGCAAGCAGCAGCGGCACCAGGACAAGGAAAAGGGCTACCCTGCTGCCAGCAACCGAGGTTACCCCAAGCAGCACCGTCGGTTCAACATCCTTACGTCGTCCCCTGATCATAACACCACCTTCAGCATAATCCCGCCAAGAAGAAAAAGTCCCGAAGAGACAAGCATCAGTGACACCGCTTTACGCAGCACCTCCGGCGAGCACCTCTCCTCGGCAATCCCGAGCCACGGCAGGTCACGACGCTCTCCCCCGTACCACCGCGGGCCCCCAAACCTCACGCCCAATGCCCCGGCAAAAGCAGCCTCAGGAAAACCTGCGTTAGGGCTTGCATGGCGTTTCGCCGTCAGCGCAACAGCATGGAACACCTCCCCCGAACGCATCCCCGACACCTTTGCCGCACCGAAAATCGCAAGCACGGTCAGCCGCGAAGGCAGATAATTGAGCAGATCATCAAACCGTGCAGCAGCCCAGCCAAACTCCAGGTAGCGTTCGTTTTTATAGCCGAACATCGAGTCAAGCGTATTAGCCGCCTTGTAAGCAACAGCCCCAACCGGGCCAAACAGCAGCGCATAAAACAGAGGAGCCGTCACCCCGTCCACACAGTTTTCAGCAACACTTTCAGTCGCAGCCTGCGCCACGCCAGTCTCATCGAGCAAAGCCGTATCACGCCCCACCATCATGGCAACCCGTTCGCGCCCGAGCTGCACATCTCCAGCACGCAAGGCTTCGAACACCCGACCGGCATGATCGGCAAGGTCTTTCGTGGCAAGCGTATAATACATGGTAACAATGGTAAGCACCGTGCCCACGACCGGATGCAATGAAAACGCAAGATCAAGCACCCCCGCAGTCACCACGGCACTACCCCCAACAACAAGCACGACAGCAACAACTCCAGCCTGCTTCAACGGCAACCACTCCATGGAACGAAGCACGCGCTCGACAAAAGAAGCAAAGCTCCCTATCGACTGCACCGGATGCCACCACGAACGAGGATCCCCCACCAGGAAGTCGAGGAAAAAAGCCAGGGTAAGCAGAAGTTCGGGCCTATCTGTCAAAAGACCTCCTCATCGATACCCGCCCCAACCTGCGCGAATGCCTCCAGCAGCAAATCGTTCTCCTCAGGCCTGCGAATCGCACACCTGAAATAGTTATCCTCCAGTCCCGGAAAATTCCGGCAGTCACGCACATAGATCCTGAGTTCCATCAAGATCCTCAGCAGTTCATCAAGGTCAGCCCCGCTGTTCCACTGCATCAGGAAAAAGTTCGCCGCATGTCCACGGATAGAAAATACAGGAATCTTCCTCACCTCCCGATAGATCTTTTCCCGCTCCTGCTTCATAAGCAGACGAACCTCCTCGTCAAACGCCACGTTATGCAAGAGCTCTCGTGCAACAAGCTCCGCCACGGCATTCACCGTCCACGGCTCTTTCTGTCGCAAAAGAATGCGAATAACATCCGGATGTGCGACAATCCCTCCCATCCTAAGTCCGGGAAGCGCATAAAACTTTGTCAGCGAATGCACAACCACCACGTTACGGAATGCTCGCACATCCTTCATCAGCGACACATCCGGAAACTCATCATCATACTGGATAAACGCCTCATCGACCACAAACCACTTGTCCGGAAAGCGACTTGCAAGTGCCAGCAGCTGCTCCTTTGGAAATTTCGTCCCGGTCGGATTGTTCGGATTAGCCGCAAAAAACGCATCAACATGCTGCAGTTCCCGCGCAAGCGCCTCTCCCGAAGGCAAGGCAAAACCATTCGACTCCTCGAGGCGCAGGTAACTCACCCGCGCACCGGCAATCCTCGAAGCACGTTCATAATCATAAAACGATGGTGCCGGCACCAGCACCCGCCTGAACCCCAACGCACGAGGCAGAAGATAGATCCCCTCGATCGCACCATTAAGCGGCAGGACCGTATCCTCATCCAACCCAAAACGCCCAGCATAAAACTCACGAATCCCAGCCCCGTCAATCGACGGATACCGGTCAAGCGCCAGGGCCGACAACGACACATCCGGCAGCTCCGGAGAAATCGGGCTTACATTCACACTGAAATCCAGCAACCCCCCATGGCCCACAACAAACCGCCTCTGCGGTTCCCCGCCATGCTCATGGTAATACAGATTATCCCTCGTCATACGCTTAAAACAGGGGACGTTGTTCCGTACCCCCAGTACCTTTTTTCCTACACTTTTTTTCAGCCCCCCGCAAAACAGGAAACGTTCCTTACTTACTCAACTGCCTCCGAATGTCCCGCAATACTCAACAGTAGTTCCATATCCAGATACTCCGCCACATGATCAGCCAGCAGATCATACGCCTGCTCCCTGTCATACGGCTCAGCAGCCGGCACATATCCAGCATCGAGAGACTTCAGGAACCACTCCCGGAATACAGCACCATCAAAGACACCGTGAAAATAGGTTCCAAAAACCTTTCCATCAACACTTTTTGCACCATCAAGTGCAGAAACCTCCACATTATTGCGCAGATCCACCTTCAAAAACGGATCCACCCCCTCACACAAACGGGTCTCCCCCATGTGAATCTCGTAGCCGTGCACCGCCAGACCACCCGAACAGGTTACGCCCGAAGCATTGCACAGGGTCTTCTCCCGCAACAGCTCTGTCTCCACATCAAGGAGTCCCAGCCCCTCGTCTTCACCTGGCTCACCCTCCACTCCATGTGGATCAGCCACCATGCGGCCAAGCATCTGGTAGCCACCGCAAATACCGACCACAACTCCTCCAGTCTCGCGAAAAGCAGCAATACGTGTAGCCCAGCCCTTATCTGTAAGCCAGTGGAGGTCACCACGTACATTTTTGGAGCCCGGCAGCACAAGCGCCTGGTAGCCCTCGAGCGAACGTGGACGGTGCAGGTAATGCACTTCGACCCGCTCCTCATGGTCGAACACGGAAAGATCGGTAAAATTCGAGATATGAGGGAAATAGAGCACAGCAATGCTGATTTTTCGGGAATCTGGAACACCGACAGGGTCAACCACGCTCTGCAACGGCACCGCATCCTCAGCAGCTATCGAAAAGCCCCGGAAATAAGGAACCACCCCAAGCACAGGAACCCCTGAGCGCTCTTCGAGAATCCTGATACCATCCAGGAACAGCGACGCATCACCACGAAACCGGTTCACGATCACCCCGGCAACCCGGGCGCGATCCTCCTCAGGCAGCAACGCCATCGTCCCCACAACCTGCGCAAACACCCCGCCCCGGTCGATATCAGCAACAAGAATCACAGCTGCATCCGCCTCGCGCGCACTCTTGAAATTCACGAAATCACGCTCGTAGAGGTTCATCTCAGCACACGACCCCGCACCTTCCAGCACAAGCATCTCATGCTTTGCATCCAGCCTGCGCAAACTCTCGAACGCAGCTTCCCGCCACCGTGACGTATCCCCGAAATACTCCCGGGCCGAACGGTTCGCCACCGCCCTGCCCTGCAGCACCACCTGGGCACCAATATCGGTATTGGGTTTCAGCAACACCGGGTTCATATCAGCCGAAGGCACCACCCGGGCAGCCTCAGCCTGTGCAACCTGCGCCCGGCCAATCTCAAGACCGTCGGGCGTCACCCCTGAATTGTTCGACATGTTCTGCGCCTTGAACGGCGCCACATCGACCCCCGCATTCCGGAAGATCCTGCAGAGCGCCGTCGCAATCACGCTCTTGCCTACATCAGAGGCCGTACCGAATACCGCGATATTGTTCACAATCAGTCCATTTTCATAATCATTACACATTGTTCTGCATAAAGATAACAGAGCAGTTAAAACAAGGAAAACAGAACCGAAACCATGCAATACGGCTCGATTCCGTTTCCTCGTTAGCAGTTGCTCCGATGCTATCAGATATCGACCCTGAGACCAAGAGTAAACGAACGCCCAGGCATTGGATAGCCTGCAACGTACTCATACCCCCTGTCAAACATGTTGTTCACAGATCCTTTGATGGTCACACCACGACCATTCGCCCTGTCAACAAGAAATTTCCTGGCAAGAGACATATTCGCCACAGCAAATCCTCCTTTTTCCCGCAGAGGACGTTCGATCATCGTCTCCCCCATGTACGAAAGATTGACTACGCCGCTCAAGCCATGACCATCAGCCATCCGCAGGCCGGCTGAAATATTGGATTCCGGGGTATAGGTCAAGAGCTCATCACTCTCATCATCATCGTACTCCGTAAGGAACGTGAATGATGCATAGGGAGTCATCACCCAGCCAGCATCAACAGGGACGTCAACCGATACATTTCCCTCGAATCCGGCAATGGTCGCGCCTCCCAGGTTTACCCATGTATCATAGTCAGCTCGCCCGACTGTCTGGATTTTATCCTTGAAATCGGTCGTAAAGTAGGTCAAACCAGCAACAATACCATTGCGGCTGTAATCAGCCCCGAACTCGTAAGTGTTCGATGACTCAGGCTCAAGATCATCATTACCCAAGTAAGTAAAACTGCCCCAGGAACCATAATCAACAGAATAATCAGCAGCCAGCTCATCGGGTGCCGGCATACGGAATCCCTCACTGTAACTTCCCCTCACCTTCAGACCTGAAGATACATTATAGGCCAACCCAAGGCTTTTGGTGAGATTGTCAGCCGAAGCAGAAAAGCCCTCTTCATTTTTTATCTCAACATCATAGTCATCATACCGAAGCCCCGCCGTCATAACAGCCTGATCATCGAGAAACCTGTATTTCAACAGTGCAAAAGCCGCTGTATTGGTATACTCTGAAAGCCTTGGAGAATTTGAACTGCTCTCGTCATATGCAAGCCAATCCAGGCCTGCCGTCAGTGTCATATCACCCAACAAGGCGCTCGCCTGCACCTGGGCACCCTCCTGATCCACAATCCGATAAAAGGAACTCAATGGCCTGACATATTCATCCTCACCATTATAATAACGCCCCATCCAGCTCACCGAACCATCTGCAGTTGTACCATCATAAATAAAATCTATCGCATGGTTTGCCAGCTCATTATAGGCCGTCAGGTCATTAAACTCCAATGTAGATGGAGAACCCTGGCGTCCGACCTCGAAATGGTTGTAGATTACACCAAGATGGTGATGCTCCAGAAACTGGTAGCCAATATTGAAACTCCCTGCAGCACGGTCATCATACCCTGTATTGAAGTATGTCTGCCCACCCGCCGTTTCATAATCACCGGCATCGGAAAAATTCACACCTCCAGAAAAATCGAACTTACCGATCGAACCGCTGAATCCAGTTGCAATCTCACGAAATTCATGACTCCCCTGCGTATGTTCAACAAAAAAAGAAGGAATGCCTTCACCAGTCCTGGTAATAACGTTAACAACTCCCCCGATAGCGGCAGAACCATATTGCACGGCTGCGGCACCACGGATAATCTCTATCCGTTCAACGTTTTCCGTCATGATCTTGGCAAGGTTACCCGTTCCTGCACGTCTTCCGTTGAGAAGTATAAGGATCTTACCCCGCAAGTCATTGCCATGCGTATCGCTGCGAAAGCTCCTGATACCAATACTCGTCATTGCGCCAGGGTACTTCTGGATATGACCAACGCTTTTCTCTGCAAGCAATTCTCCAAGATCTTCAGCAGGTGACTCTTCGATCTCGTCGCGGGAAATCACGGTAACATTCGAGGTAAGATCTTTTTTCAGTTCCTCGAAGCGACTGGCAGTAACCACGTACTCGCCGGCGGTGTAGGTCATTGTAGTTGCGCGCTCTTCAGGCGCAACGTCAGCCCTGGCGACGCCAGAAGCAAGCAGGCCGATGGCCAGGAACAGGATGGAATGTTTCTTTTTCATCGATGCAATCATGTTTGATGTAAAAAAATGCACATGACTGGATCTAGCAGGGAATGGCGGATGCAGAGAGGGCACGAAGAGTAATGAACAAACGTACAGCTGGCAAAACCGGCCGACGAACCATTGAAAGAAATGTACTGTAAAGCACACACGGACACTCCGTACGAACATGCATTGCACTGCCTGACTATAACCCGTAGTCAAATACTGGTTGCACATACCTGGCAGGTCTCCTGACTTTCAACGGCCAACTCATCCCGAAGCCTTCCCGCGGGTTTCCAGGGCGGAAACCATACGCAGTGACTTGCGGGAACCTCCTTCACCCTGCCATGGAGCCATGGCACAGCTACGGAAGCCATCCGTTCTTACAGTTGCGGGTACAGTGTACGATTCTCACGTACTTCCCTATTCTCCGGCTTTTAAACCGGCACCAGGTACGGTG
>JGI997J19993_1000162_pt1 | contig 23104 bp, 20 predicted proteins | sample Etolagbewater25m_FD_19993 | JGI IMG/M metagenome (IMG submission 19993)
GCAAACTATTATTGAGATAGGTTCTTTAGAGAATGAACTTTTTTATAAAAAACTTGGTTTTAAAAAAGTTGCCCAAAAAGAGTGTGAACTCTATAAAGAGAAGTTTGGAAGATCTGGCCTCATGCTGATGGCTATCGAGTTTTAGGTAGTCTATCATAGAGCTATCACCTCTCTCCCTTCTCCCTTCTTTACTTGCAATTGTTGTAGCCCTCTATTCAAAAAATGTACTTTTATCGCTCTTTGGCGGAATTCTTTTAGGTCTTTTTATATTAAATGATTTTGCTTTTGTATCCTCATTTGAATCTTTAATTGCGCTTTTTTTATCTCTGCTGAGTGAGGCTTGGATACTGAAAACTTTAGGCTTTGCTATATTGGTTGGGAGTGTGATGGCTCTTATAGAAAAAAGTGGAGGGGTAGAGGGTTTTGTTGATTATGTCCATAAAAAAAACTCATACATAAATTCACCTAGAAAGGCATTAATGCTAAGTTATTTAATAGGTGTGAGTATCTTTATAGAATCATCAATTACCTCTTTAATAGCTGGTGCTGTAGGAAAACCACTTTGTGATAAGCAAGGTGTTTCAAGAGCTAAATTGGCTTTTGTGTGTGACTCAACTTCAGCTCCGATTTGTTCACTTATAGTTTTAAATGGATGGGGGGCACTTCTTCTTGGTCTTATTACTACTCAAATTACTGAAGGAATTATAAGTGGAGATAGTTTTTCGTTTTTAATAAACGCAGTTATGTATAATTTTTACGCTATGAGTGCCTTGGTGATAACTTTTTTATCCATATGGTTCAATATAGATATTGGGGGTATGAAAAATGCGACTTTAACACCCTTAAATGAAACGCATATACCTTTAAAAAAAGCAAGTCCGATGCTTATGATTTTGCCGATAGTATTAATGGTTGTTTTTGTTTTTCTTTTTTTGTATCTAACGAGTGATGGTAATATACTCAAAGGGAGTGGCTCTAGTTCTATCTTTTACACAATGATAGCAACACTGGTGTTTATCTTTATTTACTATGTTGGAACTAAAACTATTTCACCAATATCTTATGTAAAAACTTCCTTTATCGGCGCTAAAAAATTGTTTCCGATAGCTATGGTACTTCTTTTTGCTTTTGCTATTGGAAAAGTTACTACTGATCTTAAAACAGGTCTCTACCTCGCATCATTAGTAGATGAAAATTTAAGTATCTATCTTCTTGGAGCAGTGATATTTTTACTTAGCTCTCTTATCGCCTTTTCAACGGGAACATCCTGGGGAACATTTAGTATTATGATTCCTGTGGCAGTTCCAATGGCTGTTGCTATGGATGCTAATATAGCGTTATGCATAGGTGCGGTGATCAGTGGTGGCGTTTTTGGAGATCACTGCTCACCAATTTCAGATACAACTATCATATCCTCTATGGCGACAGAATGCGATGTTGTAGAACACGTTAAAACGCAGCTTCCATATGCGCTTATAAGTGGATTTATAGCCATTATTTTCTTTGTTGTTTTTTCTTCCTAAGTTTTAGAAGTAAATTCTAAAACTTTGCATGTGGAATTGGATAATTTTCTACAACAAAATCTATATCTTTGTCGCCTCGACCACTTAAGTTTACTAAGATAGTTTTATCTTTATCAAGAGTTTTTGCAAGCTTCATGGCATAAGCAACTGCATGTGCTGATTCAAGAGCAGGAATAATTCCTTCAAGTTGAGAGAGTGTATAAAAAGCATTTATCGCCTCTTCATCATTACAGAGTCCTACTTCTGTTCTGCCAATCTCATTGAGATAAGCTTGTTCAGGACCAGTGGAAGGATAGTCAATTCCAGAACCTACAGAGTAAACTGGTGCAGGTTCTCCATTTTCATCTTTAAGCATTTTAGAGTTAAAGCCATGCATAATTCCCTCTTCACCATAAGTGAGACTTGCTGCATGTTCTCCTATCTTGTTGCCTACTCCCATTGGCTCAACACCTATGAGTTTTACATCTTTGTCATCAATAAAACCGGCAAAGATTCCCATTGCGTTTGAGCCGCCACCAATGCAGGCTACAACATTATCAGGTAGTTTTCCCTCTAATTCATGAAACTGCTCTTTTGATTCAAAACCTATAACAGACTGAAAATCTCTAACCATTACAGGAAAAGGATGGGGACCAACAACCGAACCTATGCAGTAGATTGCGGTATCTGCCTCTGCTACATATTTCTCAAATGCAGAGTCTACAGCTTCTTTAAGTGTTTTTAGGCCATGTGTTGCAGGAATTACATTTGCACCAAGGATTTTCATACGTACAACATTGGGATGTTCCTTAGCTATATCAACTTCACCCATATGTATTTCACATTCCAAACCAAAGTAAGCTGCTGCAGTTGCAAGAGCAACACCGTGTTGTCCAGCACCGGTTTCTGCTATGACTTTCTTCTTTCCTAAATGTTTTGCTAAAATAACTTCAGCCATACAGTGATTTAATTTATGCGCACCAGTATGGTTTAAATCTTCTCTTTTAAGATAGATTTTTGCCCCACCACAAAATTCGGTTAAATTTTTTGCAAAAGATATAGGCGTAGGGCGTCCTTGATAATGCTTTCTTACATATTTGAGTTCTTCAATAAACGCAGGAGAATGCTTGAGCTCTTCATATGCTTTTTTAATATCTGCAAATGGAGCTTCTAGGGGAGGTGGAACAAAGGCTCCTCCATATTTTCCGAAATATCCATTTTCATCAGGATGTGACTCGAGGTAAGTTTTACTCATTATAAATTTCCTTTGTAGCAGTGTTTGAAAAATTATAATGAAAGAAGGCTTAGACTATTATATACCTAGCATACGGTTTATCGTAAATGTGTTAGTAATTCGTCAAGGGCTCTAATATTTTGTGCGTTATGTTTATGTAAGTCAATATGATGAAAAGAGAAACCTATATAATCCTTTTCAAGAGAGCTCAGGTATTCAATCATTTCTAAATCCATCTCGACATGAGTCTCATTAATAACTATAAAATCACTGCCATGTACTCTAAAAATGAATGCTGTTGATGGAAAATAGACTTCGAGTTCTTCAACAATTTTTTTCAGAATAAAATCTCCGGATTGCCAACCATGCTTTTCGTTATAGTGATGAAAATTATGCATTTGTATGGAATTAATACATAAATATTTTTTTTCAAATGAGTTTCGATTTAGAATAAAATCCAGATAGTCTGAATTATAAGCATTTGTAAGTTGGTCACGATAAAAGTAAGAAAAACGCGCTTTTTCTATATCTGTTTTTGGTAATTGATGATAAATTTCAATATTTTGAATCTCTGCAAGTACTTCCACTGCACTGTTGATTATCTCTGGGTGAAAATGTATGCCAGAGAGTGCTTTTAGCTCTTCAATTGCCATTTTTGTGTCTTTACGAGCCTTGTATATGCGATTGGTTGTCATGGCGTCAAATGCATCAGCAATAATCATTATACGAGCTAAAAAAGGAATCTCCCCACTTTTAAGACCTTTGGGATATCCTGAACCATCATAGCGCTCATGATGACAAACTATAATGTCCGCCATCTCTTTGTACATAGGAATTTTGAGTAAAATGTTATAGCTTTCGGTTACATGTTGCTGTATTATTTTATACTCAAGATCATTCAGTTTACCAGGTTTGAGTAAAATTGAGTCAGGTGTCGTAATTTTACCTATATCATGGAGTATCCCAGCACGATATATTAAGTCACACTGCTCAGTTGTGCATTGCATTTTTTTTGCAATTAAAAGAGAGTAATTGGCGACACGCTGAGAATGCCCTCCTGTATATGTATCACGATCTTCAATCATTGTAACGAAAGAGGTGAGTGTTTTTTCAAAGTTCTCTATTTTTTCTTCTTCTAGAGCTAAAGTTTGACGAGTGCGTTTTTCAACCTGTTGCTCAAGATTTTTTTTGTATTGAATATTCTCTTTGTAGTTATTGACATTAAAAATTGATTTATATAAGATTTGATTCATCTGTATAGAGTCTACAGGTTTAGGGATAAACCCATTAATACCAATACGAATAGCATCGAGAAAATAGGCTTTTTCACTATGTGCAGAGATTATAATGATTTCTTGATTTGGATTGATTGTTTTAATTTCTTTGGCCATTTCAAGACCATTCATATAGGGCATTTGTATATCAGTAAGAACAATGTCGAATCGCTGCTCTTGAAATAGTTTTAAGCCTTCTTGTCCATCTTTTGCGGTAGTCACATGTCGAAAAATTTTTTGTAAGTATTCCCCAACGGCATCTCTCATCTCTTCGTCATCTTCAACGAAGAGCACTCTTACGTATTTTGATATTTTTTTAAGATAACTGATATCCAAAATTATAATCCTCGTTTTTCAATAGTTGTTAGATTTTAGTATTATACACCTAAAGCGTGGTTTATAGAGTATTTCATATCATCATCAAGGTTATCCATAGAGCTTAACATCCATCTGAGGTATCCTGCGTCTTCTTGTGCAACTTCTTCTAAGCTTTTGCCCTTATGTTTCCCAAATCTAAATGTTTTAATTAAAATAGGGGTAGCTGTTAAATCAACCATTTTCTCAACAGGATTTTGACCAGGAAACGCAGAGCTTACAGCCTCTTTTAGTTTTGAGAGAAATAGTTTAAGCACTAAAACATCACCGATTGCATCATGAGCTTTGACTACGACGCCTAAAGCTGCTGCTTCTTTCTCTTCATCTTTGTATAATTCCATTTTGTAACGAAAGTATTGAAGTCTATGCGCCTCTTCATCAGGTAGTACATGTTTTGCAACTCTTAGAGTATCTATAACTTTCATTTGAGTTTTAAAACCCTCTTTTTCAAGCATGCCTAAATCAAATGGAGCATTATGAATAATCATATAGTTTTCATTTGTGTTTAATTCTTGAAGTCTTTTGTATGCAGTAGTTTCTTGACAGCTTGGTTTACCTTGAATCATCTCAGGAGTTATTCCATGAACTTCCATTGCCCCAAAACTTATGGGTGCGTCACAGGAGCAAAACTCATTATGAACTTCTATTTTAGGAGCACCAAGTACCATGTATCCGAGCTGTATAACCTTGTCTGTTTCACCCGTTCCTGTTGTTTCTGTATCTAAAATCACATATTTTTTCGCCATTAAATTTCCTATTTTTTACTCTCAAAATGCACTTTGAAACTCTTATTTGAGTTTGCTTTAACTGCAAGGCTAAATGTAACTAAATTTCCCTTAGTAAATTTATAGATTTCTGAACTTTTAACTATAGAATTTTGATTTTTGTTAAAAGGAATGAGAAGTTCTACTGTTTTACTCTTGTTTGAACTATTTTGAACACTATAGGCAACATCTACACTGTAGTAACGTTCTGAGTCATCTCTATTTAAAAGAGTTTGCACTACTTTTAAGTCAAAGTTTGTACCAAGTTTTAACTCAAGAGGAGTCTCTTTTGGTGTATGTTTTATGCTTGTCTCTCCTAAGAGTATAGAACTGTTGTCTAATTTTGAGTATGTACGAATCACTCCTTTTGGAAGTGGGATATCAAGAGCATTTAACTTTATGTACTGCGTTACATCATTTTTTATCTCCCCACTTAAATAGAGCGGATTTTGTAACTGCGCGCTATATTTTCTACTAAAGTCTAAACTTTTTTTATCTGTAAATTTTATCTGCGTTTTTTCATTGTTTGCAAGGTTTACCTTAAATGGAATTGTGTAAAAATGGTAACCTTCATGTGCTTCTTGTGTAACTTTTGGGGATTCCATTAAAGACTTTGCATAGACGACTTCTTGTCTGTAAACAGGTTTTGTGGCTCTGTTTATATCTCCGGCTAAAACATACAAAGAAGTGTCATCAAATTTTTTACCTGAACGGTTGTCTATAGTTATCCAGCCGCTTAAATCTGCTCTATCTTCACTGAGGTTTAAAATATAGTCACTGTTCCATGAGATATTTTGTATGAGATAGTCTATCTCCATTTTTGTTTTTAGATTTTTTGTTGCTTTTATATTCCAAACAAGGGAAGGTTTTGTCAAAAGTTCTTTTGGAATAGTTTTAAAAATTATCTCCTTGCTTACAACAGAGATTATGTTATTTTGCTCACTCTGTACTAGGGATGTATTTCCGTTGTTTGCAAGAAGAGTTGCGTTTATCACTTTAAAGTTTTTTGCATCTTTTAAGAGACGAACTTGAATATTTTTACCTATGTGTGCATCAAGGAGTTTATTGAGTGTCAATTTGTCAAAACGATATTGCTGAGAGTAGAGTGTCACAGTATCGGGAAATTGTACATTTACAGAATCCGTCTCAATAGTACTTGCAACACCTTCATAAGTTATGCTTGTATCACTCTTTTTGATTTTGATATTTCTGCTTTCATGTACAAGCCCAACATTTCCGTTATAGACTATGAGTGAGTTATTTGAACTTGCAAAAGAAGCGCAACTCAAAAGTAACAAAGATGTAAAACCTAAATATAATTTATTCATGAGATAATCCTTTTTTAAAGTATACTACACTTCTTAAAAAAACAGTTGATAACATATCTTTAGTTTTAATCTGATTTTAATCTGATTAGTATTATTATTAATCCGTTAATATATATTAGTATCTAATAATATTTGTATAGTATATACATCAGGGGGATGGGGATGTTTTATAAAAATACCCAGTTTAAGAATGAGATATTAGCATTAAATAAACACTCAAAGCGCTTTTTACCTTTTCAAAGATAACAATATGTTAGATAATTACGTCACTAATTCAATGGAGATGATTGTTAATAGTACGGGTGCGTTGGTTTATATAATTGATTTAGAAAGCTATGAAATACTCTACGCCAATGAAAGATGTAAACAAGAATTTGGTGAACTTGTGGGTAAGTTATGTTATAAAACCTTACAAAAGAATGGAAATTTGCCTTGTCCATTCTGTCCCATAGTAAAAAATCAAGATCAAAATCCACTTTCTTATCCAAATGGTATAAACTTTGAATGGGACAATCAAAGCTCAGCTAATGGACGTTATTATCTTTTTAACGATCGTACAATTATCTGGGGTCTCAGTAAAAAAGCAAAAATTCATGTCGGTATTGACATTACAGAGCAAAAGAAGCTTGAGAAAGAACTTTTTGAAGAGAAAAACAATGCTTTAGCTGCCTTTCAACTACTACTTGATGCTACGATAGAAGGACTAATTATAACTGATGAAAATCAGATTTGTATACAGGCCAATAAAATTGCACCTCAATTATTAGGATACACTGAAGATGAGATATTAGGACAAAAAGCCCTTAGTTTTGTTGCTCCTGCGTCTTATGATTTAGTAAAAAGAGTAATCAAAAAAAGTAATCAAGAACCATATGAAGCTCTCATGCTTAGAAAAGATGGTTCAACTTTTCCAGCTATCTTACGTGGACAAAATTTAGTTTTAGCTGGAGAAAAAATAAGAGTTTCTGCTATCTTGGATATTACAAAAATAAAAAATTATGAGGATAAAATTTTAAAGCTTGCCCATTATGATATGCTAACATCATTGCCAAATAGAGTTTTACTCAAAGAATATATACAAAGAGCTATAAAAAGAAGTAGTCGTACTCATGAATATAATGCTCTTTTGTTTATAGATCTTGATAATTTTAAAACCGTAAATGATACTGTAGGCCATAATATTGGAGATAAGGTACTCATTGAGACTGCAAAAAGAATACAGAGTTGTATTCGTGAAAATGATGTTGTTGGAAGGTTAGGCGGTGATGAATTTGTTGTACTGATTGATACCGCTCAAAAGAGCAGAGAAGTAGTCATAAATAGTATTAAAGCTATAGCACAAAAAATCTTAGATGGGTTGGGGAGTCTCTATTTAATAGATGATTATACTTTTCGTATTACTGCAAGTATAGGAGTTAAACTCTTTAATGGTGACAATATGTCTATAGATGAACTGATGAAATATGCAGATAGTGCAATGTATAATGCTAAAGCGGAGGGACGCAATACTTTTAGCTTTTATAACTCACAGTTACAACAAATGATGGAAAGTAAGGTCTCCTTAATTAACAGCTTGAGAAAGTCTATTGAAGAAAATAAGATGAGTTTACATTATCAACTTCAAGTATCTGCAGATGATTATCAAAAAACTGTTGGCGCAGAAGCACTTGTAAGATGGGAACATCCGACAAAAGGTATTATATCACCTGCGAGTTTTATACCTCTAGCAGAAGAGAGCGGTTTAATCATTCCCCTTGGTATATGGATATTTGATGAGGCTGTAAAGCAGATTCAAATATGGCANNAAGATNAGCNTAAATGTAACTGGAGAGTATCTGTAAATGTAAGTTCAAAACAGTTTGAAGAACTTTCATTTGTTTCTACCTTGCAGGAGATATTGAAAAAATATAAGGTTCAAGCTAATATGATTAGACTTGAGTTGACAGAGAGTGTTTTAATAAAAAACATAGATAATACACTTCAAAAATTATATGAACTCAAAGAGATAGGGTTTTCACTCTCTATTGATGATTTTGGAACTGGGTACTCATCCTTATCCTATCTTAAAAAATTACCTATTGATGAATTGAAAATAGACCAATCTTTTATAAAAGATTTAATAATCGATCAAAATGATGAAATTATTGTAAGAACAATTATTTCCATAGGTAAACAGTTTGGTCTAGAAGTTATAGCAGAAGGTGTGGAAGAAGAAGCACAGTATGAAAAACTTCTACTATTGGGATGTAAAAATTTTCAAGGATATCTGTTTTATAAACCAATGCGAGCAGAGCTTTTATAATATAAAAGATATACTACATAAAAAAAGGTTCCTCTTTGATTAGTTCAGCAGTTGTATATCTTTTTGTGCTCGCCTCTCTTGCTGCTTTTTTTAGTCTGCTTGAACGTAAGACATCTTTGAGAGTTTTTAGGTTTATTCCAGCGGTTGTAATGATTTATGCCTTTAGTATGTTTTTAGCATCTTTTGGTGTTTTTCAATCAAATGAAGAGATAAACGCAATCTACAAACTTACAAAAACAAATCTGCTTCCGGCCATGCTTTTTTTAATGTTACTCCAAGTTGATTTTAGACATTTTTTCAAGCTTGGTAAAAAGCTTTTAATTTCTTATATTTTAGCAGTTTTATCTATTGCCTTTGGCTTTGTGGTAGTTTCAATTATTTTTAATTTTAACTCAGATATGTCAGCTGCGTTTGGAGCATTGGCTGGAAGTTGGATGGGTGGAACTGCAAATATGATAGCAGTAGGTTCTGCTTTAGATGTAGGGGAAGATGCCTTTGCCTATGCACTTGTAGTTGATAGTGTAAATTATACTGTATGGGTAATGATGCTTTTGTTTTTAGTGCCCTTTGCCGCTGCGTTTAACAGATTCACAAAGTCTGGTGAAAACTTAGCGTATTTGAGTGAAATAGGGTGTGCTTGTAGTATGGGTACAAAGCGTTACTGGCTTTTAATAGCCCTTGCTTTGCTTGTATCTCTTGGTGCACAACTTATAAGTGAATATATTGAGATTTTAAACAAAACAACTACCATCGTTTTGCTCGCTTCACTCTTTGGAGTATTAGGCTCTTTTACAAAACTAAAAGAGCTAAACGGCTCTAATGAAGTCGCAACTACAATGCTTTATATCATCATAGCGCTGATAGGCTCAAAAGCTGTTTTTGATAGTTTTAGCGGACTTGGTATTTATGTTTTTGCCGGTTTTACGGTTTTACTTATTCATGCGTTTATTATGGTGATAGGTGCGAAAATATTTAAGCTAGATCTCTTCTCTATTGCAGTTTCATCACTCTCAAATATAGGCGGAGTTGCTTCTGCTCCAATTCTTGCAGCAGCATATAACAAGTCACTCGTAAGTGTTGGTGTTTTAATGGCGATTATGGGTTACCTTATAGGTACTTTTGGTGGTTTGGCAGTTGGAAATCTTTTAATGGAATTAGCGAAATGAAAATAAATAAAATTACAACTGAGGTAAAATACATAGCTCTTAAAACGCCATTTATTACAGCCCTAAGACGAGTTGAGCAAATAGAATTTGTAAGAGTAAGTGTTTCTTGTCAAAACGGTTTAACTGCGTTTGGAGAAGCGCCTGCAACAAAGGCTATAACCGGTGAAGATATAAAGATTATTTTAAATTCTATAGAGAGTGTGAAAGAGCTTTTTTATGATACAAGTCCGGCGGAAGCATTGGAACTTTTGCATGACTCAAGAACTGGATTCCAAATCAAGTTTGGAATGACGGAGAGCGAAAGAGGAATGACAGAGAAAGAAGCAGGATTGGGGGAGAAAGAAATATTTACGCTCCACCATCCTAAAGAAGTCCGTCATTCCAGGCTTGACCTGGAATCTAGTCTATTGGGCAGTATAGGCTCAAGTGCAAAAGCCGCCTTGGACATGGCGTTTATATCACTCATAGCACAAAGTAAAAACATACCACTTTACAAATATTTCGGTGCAGATAAACCAATCCCTTTACAAACCGACATAACCATTAGTCTTAAAGATATAGACGAGATGTTAGAGGATTCAAAAACTGCGTTTCTTGATGGGAAAAATATACTCAAAGTTAAGCTTGGAAGTGATATAAAGCACTCTATAAAAGTTATACAAAAAATATCACAGGAGTTGCCAAACGCAGAGATACTTGTAGATGCAAATCAGGCTTGGAGTCTGGATGATTCACTAGAGTTTGTAAACGCAATGAAAGATGTAAAAATAGAACTCATTGAACAGCCTGTAATCGCGGATGATTTGCAAGGCTTAAAAAGTATAACAAACGCAACGANTATACCAATACTCGCTGATGAGGCTGCGTTTAACTTAGANGATGTCATNAAAGTAGTAGAGAGTAAAAGTGCAAATATGATAAATATAAAACTTATGAANTGNGGNGGATTGACAAAGGCAGTACAAATTTTAGAGTATGCAAGAGAGCAGAAAATAACGTGTATGTTAGGCTCAATGCTTGAAGGNCCCATCTCNATAANCGCAGCACTTCATTTGGCAATGGCATATAGTGATGTTATAAAATACATAGATTTAGACTCTCCACTTTTATATAAAGATCCCTCAGATGAGTTGGATTTTGATTTTACTGGTGATAAGATAAATTATAGGAAATAAATATGAAAAAAAGAACAAAGATACTGGCAACAATCGGACCTGCATCTGACTCTTTAGAGATGATAGAAAAACTTATGCGTGCAGGCGTAAATGTTTTTCGTCTTAACTTTTCACATGGCACGCATAAGTACCATTATGAAGTTTTACAGAGAATACGAGAAGCTGAAAAAAAGACAGGTCTGTTTGTTGGAGTTTTGCAAGATATAAGCGGACCTAAAATCAGAGTTGGAATTTTAGAAGAACCTTTTGAACTTAAAACCGGTGACATAGTAGAGTTTGTAAAAGAGGAAATTTTAGGTTGCAAGATTTCAGAGAACAGTTATAAAACATGTATAAATCAACCTAAAATCTTAGACCAACTCGAACTTGGTGAACGTGTATATCTTTATGATGGAATGATAAGCACAGAAGTGGTTGAGGTTACAGATAGTTCGGTAAAAGTTCAAGTGCATAACAACGGAATGCTCTCATCTAAAAAAGGTGTAAATTTTCCAAATACACACTTAGGCATAGATATTTTAACCGGTAAAGATAAAGAAGATATGCTTTGGGGTATAAAAAATGATGTTGATTTTATGGCAATTTCCTTTGTTCAAGATGCAGATGATATGAAAAAGGCTAGAAAAATCATCACTGATAACAATGGCAGAGTGCAGCTTTTTGCAAAGATAGAAAAATTTGATGCTATTGAAAATATTGATACGATTTTACAAGAGAGTGATGGGCTTATGGTTGCTCGTGGTGACCTTGGAATAGAAGTGCCATTTTATGAAGTTCCTTCTTTACAAAAAATGATTATAAAAAAAGCAAACGCAGCTTCCAAACCTGTTATAACAGCAACACAAATGCTTCTTTCTATGACAACACAAGAGAGAGCAACCCGCGCAGAGATTAGTGATATAGCAAACGCAGTACTTGATGGAACAGACGCTGTAATGCTCTCAGAAGAGAGTGCAATAGGACACAATCCGGTTTTAGCAGTGAAAACTATGATGCAAGCGATTCAAGGTGCAGAGAAAGATTACCCCTTTAATAAACTTGCAGTTTTTGATATAAACGATGCAACAGACAGTATCAATTATTCAGCAGCAAGACTGTGTGAAGATATTGCTGCCTGGGGACACATAGTGCTTACATCTTCAGGTTCATCTGTTAAAAAACTTGCCCGTTATAGACCTCGCAGAGATATATATGCTGTAGTTCATGATATAAAAGTAGCAAGATTTTTAACAATTTGTTGGGGTGTTGTACCTGCGTTTTTTGTTGAAAAAGATTTACTTGGACAGATGATGAGTGATGTTATAACTCAAGGCTTAAAGAGAGAAGTTTTGTATCTTAGTAGAAGTTATATTTTAACGGCGGGCGATCCTGTTGGAGTAGAGGGTTCAACAAATATGATTCGTATTTTAAGAGAGCATGAGATGCGATTTTTTATGACTTTAGAACCCTAAACTTCAACTAAAATATAATTTTTGTAGGATATAGTTATAGCAAAACATTTTTAAAGGTCAAACATGCAAAAAGTCATGCAAGAAAATGATTTTATTGTCTCAAAAACAGACTTAAAAGGTCGAATCACGTACGGCAATGAGATATTTATACAAATGTCGGGTTACTCTGAAAAAGAGTTACTAAATGCTCCTCACAATATTTTAAGACATGAAGATATGCCAGCAATAGTTTTCAAACTTTTATGGGAGAGATTAAAAGAGAAATCTTTTATAAATGCCTATGTGAAAAATAAATGTAAAAACGGTGATTATTACTGGGTTTTTGCAAATATTACAACTTCTCTTGATGAAAAAGGTAATGCTGTGGGATATTATTCTGTGAGAAGAAAACCTAAGAGTTCTGCTATAAATATTATAGAGGCGTTATATGCAGATTTATTGAAAGCGGAAAAGTCAGGCGGCTTGAATGCTTCAAAAAAACTTTTGGATGATACTTTAAAAGAAAAAGGAGTTTCGTATGATGAACTTGTCATTACTCTTCAAAAATAATAAAAATATATACTTTATAGTTCTTTCATTGCTTGTATTATTTGGTTTAGGTTTTACCTATTCATGGATTTGGGCAGCTGCTATTTTTCTATTTATATTTTTGGGTATTTTTATACCAAATAGAGAATCAAAAGTAGATTCAGAACTTCTTGGGACTATGACTAGGGTCATTAAAAATGCTGGTCAAGGTAAACTTGAAGAGCGTGTTACAAATATTGCTTTAGATTCAAAATATTTTGATATTGCTTGGGGATTTAATAATCTAGCAGATCAAATTGAAGCCTATATGCGTGATACAGCTCAGGCGATTGAACTTGCGAGCAAAGGTGATGTAAAGGCAATAATCTTTAGTGATGGATTAAAAGGTGCGTTTAGAAATGCAGTTGCTCCGATGAATATAGCAATGCGAGGAATTGTTGCGGGACAAGAAGTTCTCATACAGGGTAGACTAAACACAGAGTTTAATAAACTTGGTGGTGGCTCTACGGGTGGCATTGTATCTGTAAAACAAGATGTTGAGGATGGTAGTCTTTTAATGACTAAGATTGCTCAAAACTCTCAAGATACAGCAGAAGCTTCACAAAAAAGTTTAGAATCAGTTGAGCGTGTTCAAAAAATATTTGAAGAGTTGAGTGAGAGTATTTCAAATACAACTGAAGGTGTTGATAGGTTGAAAACGCAATCAGAAGAGATATCATCTGTAAGTGGACTTATTAAAGATATTGCTGAACAGACAAATTTACTCGCTCTAAACGCAGCTATTGAAGCAGCACGTGCAGGTGAGCATGGTCGTGGTTTTGCAGTTGTTGCTGATGAGGTAAGAAAACTTGCAGAGAGAACGGCAAAAGCTACCCAAGAGATAGCTATAACTATCTCTACACTTAAGCAAGAAACGGTTGAGATTCATGGAGAATCCGAGATGATGTCAAATCTTGCAAATGAATCATCAGAACACATGAGTGAACTTTTAGGTACATTGCAAGCATTTGCACAAGATGCTAGGACAACAGAAGAGGATGCAAAAAGAATTAAAAATGTATTTCTCGCTTCAATTATCAAGATAAATCATTCTATTTTTAAATCAAAAGCGTACTCAGTTGTTATAAATAATAATACAAGTGAAAAGCTAAACACTCACGAAGAGTGCGATTTTGGACACTGGTATAAAGATGAAGGCGAGAAATTATTTGGTCACTCTGAATTATATGCAAGCTTAGGCTCAATACATAAAGCTGTTCATGAGAGTGCTCTGAAAAATCGCTCTTATGTTGAAGCAGGTACTGTATATAAAAAAGAAAATTTTGATAAAGTTATTGCAAATTTTAGAGAGATGGAAGAAGCTAGTACGAGTTTAGGAAGAACTTTAGATAAGATTATTACACATAAGTAGCACATTCACTGTAAACAGTAGTGAGATTAGTTATTAATTTATGTTATGATCCAACAGTTAATAGTTATTCAAAAAAATTATGATTATTTACTCAGATAAAAGGAATTAAAATATAATGAACAAATGTGTTATTGTCATTTTAGTCACTTTTCATTTGATGGGTAGTAGTTTATGCGCAGCAAATTTTTTTTTAGAAAGAGATCATATTCATAGCTATATAGATAAATGTGATATTCATCAACATCATCATTCTCATAACGGTTCGAGTCACCAACACAAACATAGTCATTCACAAAGCAACATAAATTTTACAGATTTTTTTACGGATATTCAGAATATAAATCTTTTTGATTTTTCAAATCCTACGCAGACATATACAGAAACTGTTTCTTGGATTCCAAACTCTACCTTAGAATCACTTTTTCGTCCTCCAAAAATATAATTTCTTACTTCAACTTATTTTATTATTACAATTACAAAGGAAGAAAATGAAAATATTTTTTATATTTGCCACATTTTTTTTGCTAAATACATCCGTGTATGCTCATGGTATTTCAGCAATCGATATGCAGGCAATGATTGACGGGGGTAACCTCCGTTATATCTGGTTGGGTGCAACCCATATGTTGTCAGGTTATGACCACTTATTGTTTTTGTTTGGAGTTGTATTTTTTCTTACCACAAATAAGGACATTGTAAAGTTTGTTACCATCTTTACAATAGGGCATAGTATCACTCTGATATTTGCTACTTTTATGAGTATCAATGCAAATTATTATTTGATTGATGCTGTTATTGCGATTAGTGTTATTTATAAGGCATTTGATAACAACAAAGGCTTTCAAAATTATTTAGGTATTAAATCTCCTAATTTACTAGTTATGGTTCTTATATTTGGACTTATACACGGATTTGGGCTTTCTACAAGATTACAACAACTGCCACTTGGTGAGCAAAATACAGATATGTTACTAAAGATTATCTCGTTTAACATAGGTGTAGAGCTTGGGCAAATAGTTGCTCTGATTTTTATGCTTGTCGTATTAACGCAGTGGAGAAAAACAGCATCTTTTTTACGACTAAGCAAGGTTGCTAACCATGCATTAATGTTTGTTGGTTTTATGTTGTTGTTGATGCAGTTACACGGTTATTTACATACAACACATGAAGAAGACTTCGGATTTAACAAAGATGGGCATTACCATATTCATTTAGAGATGGATAAAGCTGAACAAAAAAACTACAAACACGATAGTTTATAAAGGAAAAATATGAAAAAATTACTAAAAGCAACAGTTGTCACACTCGCACTAAGTTTCACAGCATTATATGCAAGTGGTACTCATAGTCATGGGGATAATGGACATAGTCATGATGCACCTATCCAAGAGGAAGTTAGTAAAAAAGCTATTAAAGATATAGCAAAGCAAGAAGTTAAAAGATTGACTTTAGAAAAAAAGATTGATGATAGTTGGTTATTTAGACCTATATCAAAGATGAGAAAAACTCAATATAATTACAATAATGAGTGGGTAGTGAGTTTTGAAAACTCAGCAATTCAAGATAAAACGAAGCAAACTCTTTATGTATTCGTAACTGTATATGGCAAATTAACAGGTGCCAATTATACAGGTAAATAATTACTACCAACAAGTCTGTATTCCTCAGACTTGTTGTTAAAATAAAGGAAATTATAATTGTATTACTACATAATCAAACTCGTAATTACCGCACTTTTGATTGTATTAATTTCTGAAATCGCTAAGAGAAATAGTTTGATGGGTGCAATGTTAGCTGCTATTCCTTTAGTATCAATATTGGCCATGATATGGATGTATATAGATACTAATGACAGTAAAAGTGCAGTAGCATTTTCTAATTCTATTGTTTGGCTAATTGTTCCATCAATGACATTATTTATAACTTTTCCAATTTTAATAAAAAAGGGATTAAGTTTTTATCCAAGTATGGCTGTTTCAATATTAATGACAATGCTTGCTTATTATAGTGTCATATTTCTTCTTGGTAAATTAGGAATTAGTCGATAATTATACACTAGGAGCACATTCACTAAAAAGTGAAGTGCTCTTTTTTAAACTCTGTAAATTTTGTAGCTGCTTTGTCATTTTCCAAACCTAATGATTTGAGTGCTTTAGGGTTTACTAAATACCAGCCTAAAACTACATCGACTTTATCACCTTTTTCAAGTTTAAAATCATATTTTACACTGCGTTTCTCATTTGCTTGAATCATTGTATCTTTGAGTGTTACCGATGCAACCCATGGCATAGCTGGTTTTCCTTCGTGGCCAATAACTCTTACAAAAATTTCATCTTTGAGTTTTGTAGTTTCTCCGTCTCTTGTAACACTTACTTTTAAAACAGCTGTTCTTAAAGGGTGAAGAAGTAGGGCATGTGAAGTACGGTTGTCTATGTTTATTATAAAGTCATCTATCTCTCTAAGTATTGAGATGTCTACATGTTGTGTTAACATGTCGGAGTGAAAATGACTTCCTGCAAAACCATGAAAAGCATGCTCTTTTCTCTCTTTCATATTTGAAATACTGCCTTCTACTTTAGGCATGTGACACGATACACAATTTGCACCATCGAGTTCATTGTCAATATTTGTAGAGCAGACATTAAGTCCATGCTTATTCATTTTGTGAGAGTGACAACCAATACAGACATTTCCGTTTGCCATATGCTCATTCCCTTCTTTAACTACTTCATGGTAAGGTGAATCGATATTGTCTTTGAGCGTTCCAAAGTATTTTTTCTCAGTTTTGCCCATTATGTTGGTGTTATGTATTTTATGAAGTTCTATACTCTCTATTCGGTGACAATAAGCACAGCTAATTCCGGCTTGGTGTGTTGGATTGTCCATCATTGGCAGAGCTTTTTTGCCTTGTTGTTTCATATCTTCTATGTTGTCGGCTCCGGGAGTGTGACATTTACCACATCCGTAACGTTCTTGTTTTTTGTTTTGAGGATGGTTCTTCCAAACAGAGTCATGAATAGGATCTTTTTGGGGAGTTGAATTGGCGTGCATTGAGCCAGTAAATTCATCATATATTTTTGTATGACAAGCCTTACAATCTTCACTTGGTGCGAAGTTGTGAGCCATATCATTTGCATTTAAAAATGAAAACAGTAGTAAAAAAAGTGGAAGTACTTTCATAATATCCCTCTAGATAATAAATTTATGAAATTATAACTAAAATAACTTAGGCAAATTTATCTTATTTTATTTCAATGATCGCTTTTTGTTGCTACGTATCGTAGCCATACATAACCAAATATTCCCGCAAAAAGTGAAGCTGCCAAGATTCCAACTTTTGCTTGAAAAATAAGTACATCATTTCCTAAAAACGCTAAGTCAGCTACAAATATAGACATTGTAAAACCTATACCACCAAGAAAGGCAACACCAAAAACTTGGCTCATATTACTTCCTTCAGGTAGTTTTGCTATGCCAAGTTTTATTGCTAACCATGCAACACCTGCAATTCCAATAACTTTTCCAAGGATAAGCCCTGTAATAATTCCAAGTGAGACAGGAGTAACTATGGTGTCACCAATAGAAGAAAAATTTATAGAGATACCTGCGTTTGCAAGTGCAAAAAGAGGTATGATGATGAGTGCAACTGGGAGGTGTAAGTCATGTTCAAGTCTTGCTGCTGGTGTACCTACTGCGTCTATTCTATCTTTTATGTTTAATAAAAGTGCCTTTTGTTTTTCATGCATTACATGATCTGTAGTGCAAGGGTAATTATCATACTCATCAAGTGTATTTCTTGTGTGGTTTGTAAAATCGAGTGGAGTTAGTTTTGGTTTTGAAGGTATAGCCATTGCTGCAATAACTCCCGCAATTGTTGCATGAACACCAGACTCTAACATAAAGAACCACATCACGAGACCTACAATAAAATAAGGTAATATCATATGAATTCCAACTCTGTTAAAGACAACCATAATCAAAAACATTGCACCTGCAAGTCCAAGAGGAAGCATGTTTATTTGATCAGTATAAAAAACGGCAATGACAACAACGGCACCAAGGTCATCTACGATAGCAAGGGCTACTAAAAATGTTACAAGAGCAGGTGAAACTCTATTTCCTAAGAGAACAAGAGCAGAAATTGCAAAGGCAATATCTGTTGCCATTGGGATTCCCCAACCAGAAGCACCCTCTCCACCACTGTTAATTGCCAAGTAAATAAGTGCGGGAAGAATCATACCTCCAATAGCTGATAAAATAGGTAAGATGGCAACTTTAATGTTTGAAAGTTCCCCTACTAATATTTCGCGTTTAATTTCAAGACCAATCATAAAGAAAAAGACAGCCATGAGACCATCATTAATCCAGTGATGAATGGTGTGTGATAAACTCCACGAACCAATATCTAAATTAACTTTTGTATGAAAAAAGTGTGAATATGTTTCCGTGAGTGGTGTGTTTGCGAGAATAAGTGCTAAGACAGTCATGAACATTAAAACGATACCTGTCGTTGTTTGTGCATGTAAAAAGTGTTCGAAGGGCGTTGCTACTCTCAAAAATGCTTTTTCCCATGGTGCGTAAAGTTTCATATATGTTCCTAAAATCTAATTTAAAATAAGTTCTTGTATTATAACAAAATAGAGAAAATTTATAAAAACGTGTATAATCTCTTTATGAATTTAAAAGAATTAGAGAATAAATCCATACTATTGTTTGGAAAATCACGTGCATTTTCACCCGAAGAGTTTTCTTCTCAGATGAAGTTTCACAAAATCAATGTTGTTAAAGAGTTTAACGAAGAAGTTGTACTGCTTGTTGATGGAAGGATGATGACACCCTATGAGCAAAACGCAAGTGACGAGCTTTATGAGCAAAAAAAAGCTGAGGCTTGTTCTGTAGACGTTTTAGAAAAAGAGCTTGCTAAAAATATTGATGAAGATACTCTGCTTATGAGTCTGAAACTCTCACATGATAAAGAGAGATTAAAAAGTTTTTTGCAAAACCCTATGTTGAGTGATGCCCTTTTTTTTAGACTTTTAAAAATGTATGACTGGAATAATGAAGATTTTTTTGAAAATGATGACAACAGAGATGTAAGCGCTGCGTTTATAGGGCGTTTTTATGAAAATATTGAAAGAAATCATAATGTTCAGTATGCGACAACAGGTTTTATACATCTTGTTTCACAAGCAAAAAGTACACAACTGCTGCAAGTTATCTCATCTTTAGAGCCGATTAGTTTTCATCCGAAGATAAAAGCTTCTATTGCTATGAGTATCTACAGTGATGAAGCGATGCAAAAGAAATTTTTTAAAGAAGATGAATTTACTATTTTAGAGGCACTTTCGTTCAATAAAAACTTGAGTGAAAATCTTGTAAAAGAGTTTTTAAATAACAAACAGTTTATTCTTAATGTAGCGAGAAACAGAATACTTGATGAGAACTTATTTGAGTTGTTGAAAGATTATCCTGTAAGTTTGGCAATGAATGAGAGCCTAACATCTCAAATGCAAAAAAAGCTTCTAGAGTTAAAGAATAGAGATATAAATTATGCACTCTCATTAAATAATAATCTTGAAGAAAACACCATTAAAACCTTACTTGAAATTGATGATGAAAAAATTAGACTCTCTTTGTATGAAAACAGCTCTACCCCCTCAGATATTTTAACTGAGGCCTATAAAAGCCCAGAAAATCATATGGCTTTAGCTAAAAATGAAAATACACCCATAGAACTTTTGTATCAACTGCAACTTGACAGCAGATATGAACGTCATGTTAAGACAAACGCTGCTTATGGAAAACATATACAGAGTGAAAATATAGGCTGGCTAGTCTAAAGGAAAGAGATGAGAGCATCAGAATTAACAACAACAATTACCGCATTAATAGAGCAAAAAGTACCAACTTTTCTTTGGGGAGCTCCAGGAATAGGAAAGTCTTCAATAATAAAACAGATAGCAAGTGAGAAAAAGGTGGGTTTTATAGACCTGCGTTTAGCACTTATGGATCCAACGGACTTAAAAGGAATTCCTTTTTATGATAAAGAGAGTCACACGGCACTTTGGGCGCCACCTGCGTTTTTGCCTAAAGATGGAGAGGGAATTCTATTTTTAGATGAGTTAAACGCAGCCCCTCCTTCTGTTCAAGCTTCAGCGTATCAGCTCATTCTTGATCGTCAAATCGGAGAGTATACACTTCCAGATGGCTGGGCTGTAGTCGCTGCTGGAAATCGTGAGGGAGATAGAGGTGTTACCTACCGTATGCCTGCACCACTTGCAAACAGATTTGTTCACTTTGAAATGGAAGTAAACGCAGATGATTGGAAACATTGGGCTTATAAAAAAGAGCTTGATGAGCGTATAATTTCGTATGTATCTTACAAGCAAGAGCATCTTTTTACTTTTGATGCAAAAAGTGATAGTAAAAGTTTTGCAACCCCAAGATCTTGGGAATATGTAAATAGTGTTTTAAAAAGTAATTTAGATGAAAGTCTGCTCTTAAACGCAATAAGCGGAGCAGTAGGAAAAGAGGTGGCTGTAGGTTTTTTGAGTTTTGCTAAAGTAATGAAGAGACTACCAGATATAAAGAGAATCCTTTCAAGCGGAGAGGGTGAATACTCAGATGAAATTGATGTACTTTACGCCTTAAGTACAGGCTTAGTTTCGGCTGTTTTAAAAGATGAAACTAAGCTTGATAATTTACTTAGATATACACTTGAGCTCAAAGGTGAATTTGCAGTAATGATAGTGCAAGATTTACAAAGAAACGGGCAAACAATGGAACACTCTGATATTTTTAAAGAGTGGGTTAAAAAATTTATATACCTTTTAGAGTAGAAAATGAATTTCGAGAAAAAAATATCTCAGGCTAAGGCAAAACTCTTAGTTGATTATCCCTATTTTGGCACCTTGGCTTCTAAACTGGAGTTGGTTTTAAATGATGATATTCAAGCCTTTAAAAGCGATGGTAAAAAACTAGAATATAGTTCTATGTTTTTAGAAAACGCAGAGGTGAGTGAGATAGAGTTTATTTTAGCAAACGGAGCTATGCATACTTCTTTAGCGCATCAAAATAGACAAAACAATCGCTCAGGCTGGCTTTGGCAGATGGCTACAGATATGGCTATAAATGATATGCTAGTAGAAAATGGACTCAACCGTCCCGATGAGGCGCAATATAGAACTAGATTTAAAGGTATGTATGCTGAAGAGATATATGCTGAACTAAAATCTGATATCTTACGAGAAGAAGACAACTTAGAGTATGAAGCAGATGATGCTGGTGATGTTCAAGAAAAAGATAAAAAACAAGAGTCTCAGAATAAGCCAAAGAATGACAAAGCGTCAAAACCTCAAAATGATGAATCGTCCGTCACTCTCAGCCCGACTGAGAGTCTAGCTGCAAACGAAGAGGAACTACTCCAAGAACAACTCCTGGCCGAAGAAGCGATTTCTCTTTTGACAAAAGAGTTCAAAGAAGGGGAAGCTCCCTTGTACATAGAGAGATTTTTTAAACTTGATTTTTTAGGCAAAATTGACTGGAGAGATGAATTAAAGTCGGCACTTGATAGATACTTTAAAGATGATTATGTCTTGATTCCTCCAAACAAAAAATTTCTCTCGCAAGGTATTTATCTTCCCTCAACGACCTCGCAAACTTTTAGACTTGTTATAGCCGTTGATAGTTCAGGTTCTGTTGATGATGTACTTCTTAGTCAATTTTTAAGTGAGGTTAATTTTTTGATGAGTTTGGTTTCACATTATCAAATAGAGTTGATTGTTTGTGATGAAAAAATCCACTCTCATAAAACCTTTTACAGTGGTGATACTTTGGAATGTGAAGCAAAAGGGGGAAGCGGAACTGACTTTAGANCTGTTTTTGAGTTTGTAAAACAAGAGTTTGATGATGTAAAACTACTTTTGTATTTTACAGACTTAGAGGGAAGATTTCCGAGTGAAGTACCAAATTATGATGTTAAATGGGTCTCTCCTAAAGAAGAAAGTATACCATTTGGAGAGCTTATTATTCTATAACGACTCTATTTTTGCCACTATTTTTAGCAGTGTGTAACATCATATCTGCTTGATTTATGGTCTCTTCTAAGCTCTCTTCATCATAGAGTGCAATACCTATTGAGATTGTAAAATGGAGAGCTTTTTTTGTATCAGAATAAACAGTTGTTTGTTCAACCTCTTCTCTTAATCGATCAAAAATTTCAAGTGCTGAGAATCTGTTTATATTTTTTAAAACAACACAAAACTCTTCACCGCCAAATCGAGACACGATATCTCTGTAGTTTGTGCTTGACATGAGAATATTTGATAAATGAATGATAACCTTATCTCCAATATTATGTCCGTAAGTATCATTAATTGCTTTAAAATTATCTATATCTATGAGTCCAACTGCAAACTGCTCATCTAATTCATCTATATACTCTTTCATAGTGTGAAAAAAATATCTACGGTTATAAAGACCTGTTAAAAAGTCACGATTTGCATGGTTTGTAACTATTTGTATATTTTCAAGAGCTTCTATAGAGTTGTTTACACGACATGAGAATTCTTCTTTAGAAAAGGGTTTATTAATGT
>JGI997J19993_1000163_pt1 | contig 23000 bp, 19 predicted proteins | sample Etolagbewater25m_FD_19993 | JGI IMG/M metagenome (IMG submission 19993)
ACCTTGTTCATTTAAATCTATAGTGATTTTTGCATGACCTTCTATTCTTGTAACTGGGCTAATTACTATTTTCTTCTTTTCCATTTTGCTCTCCATTTACTTGCCAAATCTTGTATAATCACTTATTTTTATATCTCTATTTTCGATAATTGCTTTTATAACCTCATATATTGCATCAGCAGGTGTTGGGCAACCTGGTACAAAATAATCTACATCAATAGCTTCATTTAAAGGAATTACTTTATCAAGTAATTTTGGTATCATTTTCGATGGATATTCTCCACTTTCATTATGATCAACTAAATCAAAATATCCTTTTTGTAAAACAGCCTCTGTTCCAAAAAGATTTTTCATTGCTGAAATATTTCCAGTAACGGCACAATCTCCAAGAGCTAAAATAAGTTTAGAGTTTTTTCTAATCTCTTTAATAATTTTAATATCATGGTCTGTACTCAAAGCACCCTCAACAATAAACAGATCAATATCATTTGGTATCTCTTTTGCATCTACATAGGGACTGTATACTACATCCATATATTGAGATAACTCTACTAATCTTTCATCCATATCTAAAAAAGACATATGGCATCCAGAACAACCATCAAGCCAAATAGTTCCTACTCGCAACTTTTTCATCTATCTTTCCTCATTTGGATTAAGTTTGTAACTATATTTTTCTTTTTCACCATCTCTGTAGCACTTACACCTTTTTCAAACAATGAACCAGTTGGACACACTTGGACACATTTTCCACAAGAAGTACAACTTTCACTATCTATCCAAGGTTCATCCATATCATGAATAATTTTTGAATCAATTCCCCGACCTAAGATATCTAAAGCATGAGCACCTTCAACCTCATCACAAACCCGTACACATCTAGTACATAATATACATCTATTTGGATCATATATATAATCTTTATGGGAAGCGTCTATATCAAAGTTTTTATGAATATATGGAACGACACTATGTTCTAGATTGAGTTCAACAGAAAGGTCTTGCAACTCACAATGTCCATTTGAGACACAAACACTACAAGTATGTGTTCTCTCTGCAAATATCATCGAAAGTATCATTTTTCTATGTTTTTCTATTCTAGTTGAGTTTGTTATAACCTCCATACCCTCTTTTATTTTAGCTGTACAAGCTGGTATTAGTTTGGAACTTCCTTTTACTTCAATGAGACACATTCTGCAAGCACCCACACAACTTAAGCCCTCAAGGTAACATAAAGTTGGTATTTTTATGTTGTGTTCGTTTGCTATTTCTAGGATTGTGCTGTTTGATCTTCCTGTAACATCTACATCATCTATTTTAAAGGTTTTTACTCTAGCTTTTTCCCTAATCATTTTTAATCCCTTCTAAATACTCTTGCTCAAAATACTTAATGGTACTCAATACTGGATTTGGTGCTGTTTGTCCAAGACCACAAAGGCTTGCATCTTTTACAACTACACACATCTCTTTTAAAAGGTCAAAATCACTTTGTTTTGCCTCTTTTTTAATAAACTTATCAAGAAGCTCTGTAAGTTCTGTAGTACCAACTCGACAAGGAACACATTTTCCACATGACTCACTTTTACTAAAGTCCATAAAAAATCGTGCAACCTCAACCATATTTGAACTCTCATCCATAACAATTAATCCACCACTTCCCATGATAGAACCAACCTCTTTAAGTGAATCATAATCTACTGGAATATCAAGCATCTCTTCAGGGATACATCCACCACTTGGTCCACCTGTTTGAATAGCTTTTAATTTTCCACCATCAGGAACACCGCCACCTATTTTTTCTATCAAATCTCTTAAAGTGATTCCCATTGGTACTTCAACAAGTCCTGTATTTTTTATATGCCCTGTTAGTGCAAATACTTTTGTGCCACTTGATTTTTCAGTTCCTATTGCTTTATACCATGCTCCACCATTTCTAATAATTGGTGCAATATTTGCAAATGTTTCTACATTGTTTAAAATAGTAGGCTCACCCCAAAGTCCATAATCACTTAAATGTGGTGGCTTTTGTCTTGGGTTCCCTCTATTTCCTTCAATAGAGGCCACCAAAGATGTTGCTTCACCACAAACAAAAGCTCCACCTCCAAGTCGTATCTCTATATCAAAATCAAAATTGCTATTTGCAATTCTATTCCCTAAAATACCTTTTTTTCTCGCTTGTTTAATTGCTTTATCTAACTTTTCCACAGCTATTGGGTATTCAGCTCTTACATAGATAAACCCTTTACTTGCACCACAGGCAAATCCAGCTATTGCCATACCTTCTATTACTCTATGTGGGTCTGCTTCCATAACTGCTCTATCCATAAAAGCACCTGGGTCTCCCTCATCCCCATTACACACAATATATTTTTGAGAACTTTCTACTTTAAGTACAGTTTCCCATTTAAGCCCAGTAGGAAACCCTCCTCCACCTCGACCTCTTAATCCTGAAATTTTTACCTCTTCAATAACTTCACTTGGACTTAGCTCTTCAATAGCCATAAATAATGCTCTATAACCATTATGTGTAATATAATCATCTATATCATTTGGATCAATGATACCTGCATTTTCTAATACTATTTTCTTTTGCTGTGTAAAAAATGGAGTATTTGTATCAAGTAGTTTATCACTTAACTCTGTATCACTTTCAATTAGATTTAGTAATCTCTCTTCATCAGTTGTTTCAATTCCACCATAGATCACTTCTTTATCATGAGCTTTATCATAAGAAGATACCATAATAGCAGCAGAACATAATCCATTACACCCAACACCTTTTACCTTACATTTTTTTTGAAGCTCTTTCTCTTTTACTGTTTTTGCTAAAGATTTCTGCATATCAGTAGAACCTAAAGCTGCGCAGCTACTTCCTATACATATTCTTAGTTCATCTTTACAGCTTTGTTCGGTACATTTTTTCTTATTAGCTATCTCTTCTAAATCTTCAATAGACTGTATCATTTGATAAGCTCCTCTATAGTTTTTTGAGCAACTTCAAGTGTGAGCTTTCCTACTGATTTATTATCATATATTGCAACAGGGGCTAAAGAACATGACCCTACACAACGAGCTGTCAAAACAGAAATTAAAGCATCTTCTGTGGTTTCCCCTGCTTTAATACCAAACCGTGTCTCTAAACTTTCTAAAATAGCACTTGCTCCTTTAATATAACAAGCAGTTCCCATACACACAACAGCTGTATGTTTCCCTTTTGGTTTCAGTCTAAAAAAATGATAAAAAGTTGCAACACCATATACCTTAGAAAAAGGTAACTTTAGTCTTCGTGCTATAAACTTTAAAGTCTCATTTTCCAAATACCCAAAAGTCTCTTGAGCTGTATGTAGAGTCTCAATTAAAGCACTTCTATCATATCCCAACTTCTTCATAGTTTTTTCAACCATTTTATATCTGTCATCTGTCTGAAGGGTCATAAACTTTTCCTTTAGTGTTTAATAAATTAAAACTATATCTTATAATTGTAACATAACGATTACTTTGGAACTATTAAATAGAAAAAATATTTTTATAAGTTGTTAAATACTGTTGTAACTCTTCTATAGTATCAAACTTCAAACCATCTTCTATCCAATTTTTAATATTATGTGGAAATTTCTCCTTAATAGGTGCTATCAAACTGTCTATTTGTATCTGCTCTAATTTAGCATGTTCTTTTAAAAGATTTAGATGTGATAAAATTGTACTTTGTTTTAATTCTCGTATAGTTGCAATCTCATCTATTGTTTTATTCTCTTCTATAAGTTTTAAAGTATCTATATATGTTTTTGAAAGCTTTTTCTTCTGAGATGGTTTTAACTCTTTAGATAAAGATAAAAAGACTTCCCCATATTTTTCATATTTTACTTCCCCTACTCCATTAATAGCAAGCATCTCCTCTTTTGTTTGTGGTAATTTATCACTAAACTCTACTAATACTTTATCACTAAAGACTATATAAGGGGCTACTTGTTCCTCTTGTGCTAGTTTTGTTCTCAAACTTCTAAACTCTTCAAAAAATTGAGAATAAGCTTTAGGGCTTTGTGGTGTTTGTATCTCTTGATTTTCTAATATTCCCACTTTATCACTATCTATACATACTGTATGTTTTCCTTTTAGTACTTCCATACCATACTGTGTTATCTTTAAAGAACGATATTCCCCAATCTCTATAGCTTCTATATCAAAAAGTCTATCAACTATTGCATTCCACTCATTTTTACTTTTCTCTTTTCCTATTCCATACACACTTAACTCATTATGATTGAACTGAAATATTTTTTGATTGTTCGAACCTCTTAATATATCTATAATATGATTTTGACCAAAACTTTGATTTGTTCTATAAACAGCTGACAAAAACTTTTGAGCTTCAACTGATATATCTAATTGTTCAACATCTTCTTTTGTACAATTATCACACATAGTTTTACAAGGTTCTATACTATCATCAAAATATTTTGCTATTGTTTGATGTCGACAAAGAGAAGAAGAGCTATATTGATACATCTTATGAAGTTTCTCTTCTAGTATTTTTTTATACTCTATATCAGTTATATCATCCATTTGTGCTATTTTACTTATCTCATCAGCTTTTGTATAAAGAAGCAGTGTAGTAGCTTCTAATCCATCTCTACCAGCACGCCCAATCTCTTGATAATAGTTTTCTAATGTTTTAGGCATAGAAGTATGTACTACAAATCGTATATTACTTTTATCTATTCCCATACCAAATGCTATGGTTGCCACTACTATATTTAACTCATCATTTAAAAACTGCGTATACACTTTTTCTCTAATACTTGGAGAGAGCCCTGCATGATATGCTTTTGCACTATATCCTTTTTCTTGTAAGAATTGTGTGATTTGTTCTGTATCTTTTCTTGAAAAAGCATATACAATTCCTGTAACATCTTTTTTATCTTTCAAAAACTCTAAAAGCTGTGCTTTTCCATTACTGATTCTTTTTTTTACTTCTATGTAAAGGTTTGTTCTATTTGCTATCCCTTTTAAAAGTGTAGGATTATCTAAAGAAAGATTTGAAACTATATCGTGCTGTACTTTTAAAGTAGCAGTTGCTGTAAATGCTGCTATTGGAGTATGAGGAAAATGCTCTTTCAATAAACTCAATTTTCTATAATCAGCTCTAAACTCATGTCCCCATTCACTCACACAATGTGCTTCATCTATAACAAAAAAAGAGATTTGTAAACTTTTTAAAAAGTCTAAAAAGCCATAAGCACTAAATCGTTCAGGTGCAATATATAAAAACTTCACTTTTCCATTGTGTATATTTTGATAAGCTTGAGAAGCTTCTTCCTCACTCAATGAGGAGTTTATCATAACAGCATCAATACCATTGGCTTTTAGGGAAGTCACTTGGTCATGCATTAAAGCAATCAAAGGGGAGATAACTATACATATCCCCTCTTTAAGAAGTGCAGGAAGCTGATAACACAATGATTTACCACCGCCAGTAGGAATAATAGTCAATAAATCTTTATTATTTGATATACTATTAACAGCTTCTTCTTGAAAAGGTCTAAATGTTTTATGCCCAAATACTTTTTGTAGTATTGTATATTTATCTTCCAAATCTATACACCTTTTTTATTCTAATAATAGAGATTGTACTTAAAAGGTGCTTATTTTATAGGAAAGGTAATAGTGAACTCTGCACCTTTATAAATTTTATCTTGAAAATCAAAATTTACATTTTTGGCCTCTATTGTACCAGACATACCATCAACAATTAAATTATAAGTCATATGAAGACCTAAACCGGTTCCTTGACTTTGATGTTTTGTTGTAAAATATGGTTCAAAGATTTTATAAACTATATTCAAAGGTATCCCTCCACCATTATCTCTTATTTTAATAATTACATTTTCAGAAGCTTGTAAAGTCGTAATAAAAATAACTCTTTCATCACTTTCTCTATTTTCAACTAATACATCTTTGGCATTGTTAAAAATATTAACAAAACATTGTGTAAGTTCATTTTCATAGCCATCTATTTTTATACTACTGTCTAACTCCAGCACTACTTGAATATTATGTTTTTTAATAGAACCTTCAACAAGATGTATAAAACTATGAATATCATCTTCTAAATTGAAAAGTTTTTTTTCTCTATCACCTTTTATATAGTTTTTAAAATCATCTATAGTTTTTGATAAATACTGTGCATTTTTATTAATAGCATCACAAGTTTCATTAAATGATTCATCACTTAATATACCATATTGCTTTTGCATTTGCATCCCAGTAGCACCTGTAGATATTACAGAAAGAGGTTGTCTCCACTGATGTGCTATGTTCCCTATCATCTCTCCCATTGAAGCCATTTTTTCTGATTGAAAAAGTTTTTTCTCCATAGATTTACTTTTTTCAACCTCTATTACAATCTTTTGTTCTAAATTTTCATTTAAATCTTTTAAATCAGTACTTATTTTTTGTAAATCTTTTGTTTTCTTGTCAACCTCATTTTCTAACTGATTTTGAGAAGTTAAATTTTTATAAATAAAATAAAATAAAAATGCCATACTAATAAATAGTACTATGTTAATAATAGAATAGCTTCTATAGATATCATAAATATAAGGATCTTTAGTATAAGATACTAAGTAAGCGACTCTTTGATTCTCTCGTACATTATGAATTGGCAAAAATGTCACAACATTCATATTATTTTTATATTGTTTATATACAACAAAAGGTTTTTTAGAATTTATCTTACTACTAATCTCTTCTCGTAAAGGGGAAATAATATTCTTTTTAGCATTTTTTAATTTTTCTTTATTGTGAAACTTATTTAAAGAAAACATATAATCTTGATGCTCTATACTTTGTATATATCTATGCATAAGATTGCTACTTTCCCAAACTTTTTGAGTAAAAATATTTTTATCAACTAAAAAATGGGAATGAATATTATTTATATTTTGAAGTTTTTCTTGAAGTTCATCAGAAGAGAGTGATATATCTATAGCACCTAAATGCTCATTCATATATATAAAAGGAAAAGTATAACGAAAAGCGTGAGTAGAGCGTCCCTGCTCAAAACCATAAATACTTTTTTTCATCTCATTAGCGTATTTAAATGTATATCTTATATCTGTTAAATCATCTCCAAATTTAGTTGGTTTATGCATTCGTAAAAATGAGATGTTATTTGGCAACACTATATGTAGTTGATTAACACCTCTTTGTTGAAGTCGTTTAAATAAAGGTAATAAAAACTTATATAGTTCTTTTCTTAATATTGCTTTCTCATCTAGTGTTGCTGTAGTATCTTGTACTTTTTGTAAAATACTAGCAACCCTTTTATCGTCTAAAAATTTACTTTGGATAGATTGAGCATCTGTAACAAAATAATCTTTAGTTATTTTATAATGAGTTTTTAGTAAGCTAATATGGTTTTGTAATATTAAATCTATTCTATCATTTTTATTTTGTGTATTTACTAAGAATACAATAGTATACCAGAATATAAAAAGAGATAAAACAATTATTTTTAACTTCAAATTAAACTATCCTATAGCTCAACTTGAAATACTGTACTATTTACCAAGCGCGTCTTTAATCTTTTGATCTGTTTTATACTGACTTAAAGAATATACAGACCATATCGCTGCTGGTAGCCATCCTATAAGTGTAAGTTGTAAAATTAAACAAATTATCCCAGCGATTGGCTTCCCTATAGTAAAAAAGTTTAACCAAGGTACTAAAATAGCTAATATCAATCTCATATTAAATCCTTCTTTTATTAAAATTTTATCTCATGTGTACTTTGAACAAGTTGAGTTGCTATTTGCAGATTCTTTTGAGAAATCTCTTTAATATGCTGTGCTACACTATTATTTTCTTGTGTAACATTATCAATATTAATTATTGAATCATGTATTTTTTCTATAGTGTTTTGTTGTTCTCGTGTTGAACTTACTACTGCTTGAATTAAATTAAAAGTACTATCAAGGTTTGTACTAAGACTCTCATACTCTTGGGATGTTTTTAAAGAAGCTGATGAACCTTCATCTGTTTTCTCTTTTAATTCACTCATTAAGTTTCCAATAGTATTTGCAGCTTCAGCACTTCTTGATGCCAAACTTCTTACCTCTTGTGCAACTACAGCAAACCCTTTCCCTGCTTCTCCAGCTGTTGCAGCTTCAACTGCTGCATTTAAAGAAAGAATATTTGTTTGAAATGCTATTTGAGATATTACACTTATCGCCTCTATTACTTTATTTGTTGTTTCATTAATAGTATCCATTGAGGTATTTGTTTTTTCAACCAACTCCATACTGTTTTTTGATGACTTTTGTAACAACTGTGCATAGTTTTCCATCTCATTGATTGTTTGTTCACTCTTTTTTGCAATAGTAGAAAGTGATTCTATAGCTTCCACTCCATCTTGAACTATAGTTGCTTGTTTTTGGCTTGCACTAGAAAGCTTTAAAGAGGTTTCACTTAACTGGTTAGATTCTTCCAACAAACTATTTCCAAACTCAAAACTTCCTTTTACTCTATTTACAATCCCTTCTTGTAAACCATTAATCACGATAAGTAACTCTTGTAGTTTTCCACCTCGAAAAAACTCTATATCTATTTGATTTCTAAAATCTTGTTCTTTATATTGATTTAATATTTCAAATGTTTTATTTAAAGAATCATCAAGTTTTTGAGCCATTGTATTTACTGTTTTTGCTATATAGTTGATTTTATGGTCTGTTGTTGTTTGTGTAATTCTATCACTTGTAAAACCATCAGAAACTTTCTCACAGACAAGCATCAGTTCTCCAAAAACACGCATATCTTTATCTCTTTGAGACTGAATCTTCTCAGAAAGTTCAATTATTTTATTTTCAATAGTTCTAAAGTTCTCTTTTTTAGCACTTGCCTCTAAATGAAATTCACCATTTTGGTCTTCTATATAATTTTCAAGTAAATCAATTGCTTTTAAAATATTATTTATATCACTTTTATTACTAAACATACAGTATTACTTTAGTGTTTTATAAAGTGCTATTGCAGTTTCTACTTCTGCTTTTTTAGGCTTTGTTCTTACGGATATATATCTTCGTTTTCCATTTTCTTCAACACTATAAACATATGCTTTCACCCAATAATAATCACCATTTTTAGCAAGATTTTTTACGATACCTCTCCATTCAGATCCTTTTTTAATAGTATCCCACAAATCTTGAAAAGCAATTTTTGGCATATCTTTATGTCTAACTATATTATGAGGCTTTCCTATAAGTTCATCTTTTGTATATCCACAAACTTTACAAAAATCTTCATTTGCATATATGATATTTCCTTTTTCATCAGTTTCAGATACTATCATTACTGAATTTTCTAACACAATCTCTTTATCCATCTATTGACCCTAAATAATTATTTTTTAGATTATACCCTAAAGTAGTCTTACAAATATCTCATTTTTTATTTATTTATATTTTTTAGGATAAAGGTATTCTATTAAGTAACTATTTTGACTTGATATTTCACTCCATGAACTACAATCAAAATTAATAGCGATAACACCTGTTGTTGCTATATTTTTAAGAAAACCACATAATTCCTCTGCCAACATATTGAGTCCTGGATTATGTCCTATAATAAAAACAGTATTATATTCATCATCTATACCTTTGATAAGATTTTTTAAAGTTATCATATTTGATTCATAAATTTTATTTTCGTACTCAATCTTTTTTTTGTATCCAATTGTATTTGCAATTGTAGTTGCAGTAGTAGTTGCTCTTTTTGCTGGACTTGATATAATTAAGTCAGGAAAAATATCTAATTCATTCAATTTATGTGCCATCAATTGAACATCATTTTTACCTCTTATTGATAAAGGTCTGTCAAAATCATCTAGCGCTATATCTTTCCAACTAGATTTAGCATGTCTAATTAAATATAAAGTTTTCATAATATTTCCAAATATTTTTTTCTATACAAAGTGTAGCAAATATTTCATATATTTATAATAATTTATATTACAAGTTTGAATTAAATAAATTTTAAAAATCTTTTGATAACCTTTTACATTCACAAGGGATCATGATGATAAAACAAATATTTCTATTAACTTTATTTTCCTCTTTTATGTGTGCATCAATGGATAGTTTCGCTAAAAAGAATAACTACTTTGTAGATTATAAAAAGGCACTTGAAAGTTCAAAAATTACTAAAAAACCACTTATGCTTCTAGTTGTAACAAACACTTGTCCTTGGTGTGAAAAGCTCCAAAAACAAACACTTAGAAAAAATATCATTCATAATTATATTTCAACAAATTTTACTCCATTGATTCTAAACCGAGATAAAGATCAATACCCAATAAAGAAATTTGTAGCAAAAGTTGTACCTACAGTATTTTTTATCAATAGTGATGATGAACAAAGTATAGATGTATCCTATGGTTATAAGTCTCATAAAAAGTTTATCAAAGTTTTACAAAATGCAATCTCAAAACATAAGGAAAAATCATGAAAAAACTCTTTTTTATAACTTTATTTTTAGTCACTAATTTATTTGCTCTATCACCTTTTTCACTAGAAGGTATAAAAGATGTAAATCTAAAAGTTATAGATAAAAGTAGACTCACGACAAAAGAAAATTTAGAAAAAATAAAATATGATATTAAATACAATTTGGAAAAACTAGGTATAAAAACTCAAAGTGAGCATTTTTCAAATTTCATAGTAAAAATTCAAGGGATAAAACTCAAAGATAAGTATGTAATGCATATTAGTATGTTTATAGTTGAAGACTCTACTCCTAGTAGAAATAAATCTATTGAGAATATGAGCATTACTTATTATAAAGATGATTTATTTGACTCAGATGCTAAAGAGATTCAAACAGATATATATGAATCTGTAATTAATTATCTACTGTCAGATTTACTAGAACAATATAAAGAAGAGAATAATTAAGTTATGGAAAACATACAATTAAATTGTGATATTTTAAAAAACTTAGATAAAGATTTTTACTCCTTATTAAATATAACTCCCCTTAAAAATCCAAAACTTGTAAGTGTTAATAAAGATTTAGCACTTAGATTAGGTTTTGATGAATCCCATCTAAACTCAAAAGAGTTTCTAGACTTTCTTAATGGTACTTTTACGCTAAAAGGTTCTATTCCTTACTCTAAAGCATACTCAGGACATCAATTTGGTTACTTTGTACCAAATCTTGGTGATGGTCGAGCTATAAATTTAGGAAAAATAAACAATTATTACTTACAACTCAAAGGTGCAGGAATTACACCCTACTCAAGAAATGGTGATGGAAGAGCAGTGTTACGCTCATCAATAAGAGAATACCTTGCAAGTGTTGCGATGTATGGATTAGGAATACCTACTACAAAAGCAGTTGCCATCATCACATCAGATACAAAAGTTTTACGAGAGTATGAGTCTGAACAAGGTGCAATAGTACTTCGTGCTTCCACTTCTTGGATACGATTTGGAAGTTTTGAATATGCTTATTTAGGAGCAAAGAAAAAAGAAAACCTTACCCAATTAGCTGATTTTGTTTTAGAAGAAAGTTATCCAGAACTTAAAAACTTAGATAATAAATACGAAGAACTTTATTTTGCAATAGTTGATAAAACTATTGAGATGATTGCTCTTTGGCAAAGTGTAGGATTTATGCATGGGGTTATGAACACTGACAATATGTCTATAGAAGGGCTTACTATAGATTATGGACCTTATGCTTTTATGGAAGAGTTTGACAAAGGTTTTATTTGTAATTTATCTGACCATGAGGGAAGATATAGTTTTGAAAACCAACCTTTTATTGCACAATGGAATTTAAGTGTACTAGCAAAAGTTTTATCTCCAATAGCAGATGAACAATTAATGAATAGTTACAATGATACTTTTATAGGAAGATACAAAAAAAGATATTTCCAAATTATAAAAGAAAAACTAGGATTATATAATGAAACTGTAGATGATACTAGTTTAATTTTAAGACTATTTAGTGCTATGCTCTGTGAAAACATAGACTATACATCATTTTTTTGGAATATAAGCAAAGGAGACTTCTCTTTTATAACTACACATCAATTAAAAGCTTGGTTGGAGTTGTATGAAAAAAGATTAACAAAAGAAGAGGTTTTACAAGAAGATAGATTAAAGAAAATGAAAAAAATTAATCCAAAATATATTTTAAGAAACTATATGCTTCAAGATGCTATTACCAAAGCTGAGAATGGAGATTATTCTTTAGTAAATGATTTACTAAAAATTGCACAAAATCCTTATGATGAACATAAGGAATTTGAAAAATATACGCAACCAAATAAAGATTTTAAAGCTTTAAAGTGTAGTTGTTCTAGCTAATATGAAAAAATCACTACTAATTCTCTCTATTTTAAGTAACCTTTTTGCAAATGAAATATGGGATCAAAAAGTACATAGTTTTGGAAATTTAACTACAACATTGCAATACAGTAAAGATAACAATACAATAGATTTAAAAAGTATTCAAAATAAAAACTTTTTATACGCTATAGGATTAGTACAAAATCTTCAAGGTGAAATTCAAATATTTGATAGTACTCCATACATTACATCTATATCAAATGATAAATGGATAAAATTTAATCAAACTTTTAATACAAAAGCCTCATTTTTAATCTATGCAAATATTCCACAATGGGTCTCTTTTAAAGTTCCAAATACAATCTATAATGAAAAACAATTTGAAGAGTATTTAGATGAGATAGCCGATGAATATGGTATAGATACATACAAACCATTTCCATATCTCCTTGAAGGTAAGATAAAAGCTAATAATTATAGAATTTTCACATATAATACAAATGATAGGATTAGTTGCAGTACAGGAACTTGTTCTTACAAACCAAAAGATGAAAAAGAATCATCTAAAAAAAAATATATATCTTTAACTCTTCAAGATACAATGCTTGACACACCTATAACAATACTAGGATTTCATAGCTTAAAAAGAGGAGAAGTTACACATAAATACTCCTATATGAATATGAACTTTATCACTTCAGATAAAAAGATTGCTGGTCATTGTAATAAGATTATGATAGGTAGCAATATGATTTTAAAATTACCAAAAATAAAATAAACACCCAATAAAATACTAAGTGTTTATTATATCTTTTTACTAATTCTTCGTTTCTATAAAAAAGTATTAATATTGCTTTTCAATTTTTGAAAAGCTATTTCTAATTCTTCTGTATCTTTAATATCTGTTTCTATCTCTTGTAATTGTTTACAAATATCATCTAAACCTAGATTTAAACAACTATTTTTAATAAAATGTGCTTTTGAAGCTATTTGTGTAGAATCATTTTCTCCAATAAATTTTTCTAACTCATCTAAATCTTTTGATATATCATCTTGAAATTTTTTTATTAAAATTTCACCTATTGCTTCACTTACACCGAGTTTATCTGCTATCTCTTTTGGATTTAACATCTGTATTACTACTTTATCTTCTACAATCTCTTCTATTTGTTTTTCACTTTTTAAGTAAGTATCAAAAACTTCTTCTAATTTATCTATCTCTATTGGTTTACTTAAATAACCATTCATCCCCATTGCTAAAAACTTTTCTCTATCACCTTTAATTGCATTTGCTGTTAAAGCAATAACTGGTACTAAATTCAAATGATTTGCTTTCTCATAGTCTCGTATTTGTTTAAATGCGTCAATACCATCTAAAACCGGCATATTAATATCCATCAAAATCAAGTCATAATTTTGTTTTTTGATAAACATATCTACAGCTTCTTGTCCATCAGAAGCAAGTTCATACGATACTGATAATTTACCTAAAATATATTTTAAGAGTTCTTGATTTGCTAAGTTATCCTCTGCTACTAAGATATTTCCTTTCAATGTTTTTATATCATTTACAATATCTATACACTTCATACCTTTAAAAACAAGCAATTCAGCAATAACATCTTCTATTTTTGATTTATAAAAAGGTAATGTAAGTGCTATCTCATGTGGGAGTAATTCTAACTCCGTTTTTTCATCATCATTTGCACATAAAACAATTTTTGGTATCTCTTTATATTTTTCTCTTACATCATTAATCTCATCACTTGTAAGAACAATAATATCTCCTGTATTATTTGAGATATCACCAAATTGTTCTAAATAGCCTTTAACATATTGATATAATTCACTTTTTTGGTTATAAACTAAAATATTTAATCTGTCAAAATATGTTTCTTTTTTAAAAAAGCTATCATCACAGATGTCAAATTCCAAATCAAACCAAAACTTACTTCCTTTCTCTACTTCACTCTCTACATGAATTGTTGAGTTTAATGATTTTATAATATGTAAACAAATACTTAAACCAAGTCCAGTACCCTCATATTTTCTACTAGAATTACTATCTGTTTGTACAAAAGGAATAAATATATTTTCTAAGTTTTCTTCAGATATACCAATTCCTGTATCTATAACTTCAAATCGCACTTTAATTTTATCATTTATAGGTTCTTCTAAAACTATGAGATTAAAAACTATTTTTCCATCTCTTGGTGTAAATTTAATACTATTTCCTAAAAAGTTAGATAATACTTGTCGAATTCTTATGCCATCTGTTTGAATACAATGAGGTATTCTCTTATCCATATTAAATATTATTTTAATATTTTTTTGCACAGCTCTTTTTGAAAACAATTCTACAACATGTTCACAAATAAAATGAATATCAGTATCTTCAATAGAAACTTCAAAATTGCCATTTTGAATTTTAGAAACATCTAAAATATCATTAATGATTGCTAAGAGATTATTAGCACTAGACTGGATAATTGAAGCTTGTTTTTTATCTTCTGTAGATAAAGATTTTGAGTTAGTTAAAACTTGTGAAAATCCAATAATTGCATTTAAAGGTGTTCGTATCTCATGACTTATATTTGCTAAAAATGTAGATTTTACACTATTTGCTTTTTCCGCTTCTATTTTTGACTGAACAATATCAGATACATCTAATCGTACAGCTAAAAACTCTTCTATCTCATCATGAGAATCTAAGATAGGGATAATAGTTGAAGAGACATAATAAATACTACCATCTTTAGCTCTATTTGATATCTGCCCTCTCCACACTTTTTTCGCTTTTATTGTATTCCAAAGTTCTTCAAATGCACTATCTGGCATATTCGGATCTCTAATAATATTATGATTTTTACCTAAAAGTTCCTCTTTACTGTACTGAGATATTTTCATAAACTTATCATTGACATAAGTGATTATTCCATCTTTATTGGTTTTTGAAACTATAGCACTACAATCAACTGCTTTTTTATATTCATTGAGTGTTTTTGTTCGCTCATTTACTTTTTGCTCTAGTTCTTCATTATGTTCACTTAATTTCTTTTTATTAAAATATGAAAAAACACTATAGTGAATACCTAAAGCTACCACTAGTGCCATTAAAATATAAAATATTAAAAGAGTTTGATGATTATTCAAAGAGATACCACTACTTATAGGCATTGTAACTTGTAAAGCTCCTCTTACATCTCCAATTTTCCAATCATCCTTAGGAGTGTCTTTTCTTGTATTATGACACCGTACACAAGCAGGATCATAAAAAATATCCGCAACCGTTACTTTTAAAAATTCTTTTGAATCTTTTTTGATAATTTGAGTATGCACTTTTGAGGGATTTTTTTCAACAAAATCTAGTCCCTCTTCTTCTGATTCATCAAGGACTCTATCTGCTCTATTTGGGAAAGGGTAACGACTGAACATTTTTAACTTGATACCATCTTGTGGCAAAATAGTACTTAAGTCATGTAACAGCGTTGCTGGAAGAGGTATAGTGTCTTTTTGAGTATAATGGTCATAATTTATATGGATAACATCAACATCTTTTACTTTTGAAATAACATTTGAAGTATAATAACTTCTAATTTTTCTGATTTTTGTAGTTGTTGCTAGTGCTTGTTTCTCAAGTTTTTTTACTTCATTTTTTAAAGACAAATCAGGTAAAACGCTTACCATTAAAAACACAATAATTATTGCAACAATAATTATAGGACTAATAAAAGGATTCATAAAAATCGAAATTAACTTTTTAATATTCATATTCATACTCAATTAAAAGAATGAAAAATTTTATCTATATCGTCTCGACTATCAATAAATAAATCAACCAATTTAGGGTCAAAATGTTTTCCAGCTTCATTATTCAAGAGAGTCAAAGCTTCATCAAAACTCCAAGCATCTTTATAAGGTCTATTAGAAGTTAAAGCATCAAAAACATCTGCTATAGCAACTATCCTCCCAAAAATAGGTATATTTTCACNNTTTAGNTTATTTGGATAACCATTTCCATCCCATTTTTCATGATGACTTATAGCAATAGTAGCACCAGCTTGTAAATATTGACTTTGTGAATCCTGTAAAATATCGTAGCCTATTTGCGCATGGCTTTTCATAATTTCAAACTCTTCCTCAGTTAACTTTTCAGGCTTCAAAAGAATACTATCTTCAATACCTACTTTTCCTAAATCGTGAAATGGAGAAGCATAAAATATCAAATCTTGTTCTTTTTCATCTAATCCATATTTAAAAGCTAATAATTTTGAATAGTGAGCAACTCTTGCAACATGAGATGCAGTTTCTGGATCTTTGTACTCTGCTGTTTTCCCTAGTATTTTTAATGTTTCATGTTCTCTTTCAATTAAATTTTGAGTTGCTATTTTCACCTCTTGTTCAAGAAGTTTTGATTTATCTTGAAGAAGTAAAGTATTTTTATAGTTTATTAAAAGATTAGTAACTCTAGCATTAAACAATATAGAATTAACAGGCTTACTTAAAAAATCATTTGCACCAACACTAAAAGCCTCTTTATGTATAGTCTCATCATCACCAGCTGCTGTAATCATAACTATTGGAACTATTTTATTTATATTTCTATATTCTTTTATAAAATCAATACCATTTAAATTTGGCATCATATAATCTATAATTATCATATCAATATCATTTTTCAAAACATACATCAAAGCTTCCAATGGATCTAAAAAACTTGTCACAAATAAGTTCATCTGGGTACATATAGACTCAATTAATAATAAATTATTTTCATTATCATCAATAGAAACTATCTTCATATCTTCAAAATCCATACAATACCTTTTAATATATAATTTTAAGTATATATTGTATAATTTAACAACTTAAATTGTTATTCAAACAATAAAAATAAGGGGATATAGTGAGTTTTTTAAAAAAATTGTTAACTGTTACTATTTTGGCTACTTTAACATCAAATTTGTATGCGAAAAAGGATACAGAATTACTTTTTTATATTGGCATAACAATGATTAAGCCAGTAAATGAATTAGCAAGAAATTTTGAGAAAGAATATAATTGTAAAATAAAAATTCTACAAGGTGGCAGCCAAGATTTATATGATAGTATAAAAATGAGTAGAGTGGGTGACCTTTATTTACCTGGTTCTGTTTCATATAGAGACAAACATTTCAAAGATGGATTATTGTTAGATGGGATGTTTGTAGGATATAATAAAATGGCAATAGTAGTAAAAAAAGGAAATCCTAAAAAGGTCAAAGCTGATTTGAATGAGCTTACAAATGAAAACTTGAGAGTTGTTTTAGGTAATGAAACAAGTGGCAGTGTAGGAAAAGCAACTAAAAAAGTTTTACAAAAATTTGGAAATTACCAACAAGCAATATTAAATTCACTCTATTTGGCACCAGATTCAAGAAATCTTACAAAAGCTTTAGTAACTGATGAAGCCGATGTAATTTTAAACTGGTATGCAACAACATTTTGGGATGATAATAAAAACCAAGTAGAACCTTTAAAAATTGATGAAAAATATGCAAAAAAAGCAAAACTCATATTTAATCTTCTTAAAACTTCAAAACACAAAGAGTTAACTAAAAAATTTATGATATATGCGGCATCTAAAAAAGGTCAAGATATATTTAAAAAATATGGTTTTTTAGATGATGATGATATCAAAAATTTTCATAAAGTTACTTTTTAATGCTTGTTAAAGATAGTGTACTAAAAAGTCTTATAGCACTTTTGGGAGTTTTTGTACTTGGATATAGCTCCATTATTACAATTCATATTATATTTAAAAATATTGTAGATGATTTAGATTATGAAATTAAAAATGAATATGCACGATATCAAATTGGTGAATATATTTTAAAAGAGATTAATTCTGTTGAAAGACAATACTATCAAATGGCAATGTCATTCAATAAAAGAGCTTTATTACCAATTCAAAAAGAGATAAAAAAAGAGATAAAAGAGATAAAAAATGCTATTAATATCTTAGAAAATGGTGGTTTACTTAAAAAATATATTAACTTAAATATAGTTGGAGTAAGTGAAACAGTTGAAAATATTATCTTCACTCCAAATAAAAAAATTGGTTATACTTTTGAGTCTATTGACCTAAAACCAAAACTATATGCTATAGAACAAAAACTCAAAGATATGGAAAATATTATTCAAATAAAAAATGATATTTTAAATAAAAAAACTGACGAAACTACAGACGATAAAAGATTTAAGATACAAATCTTTTTTAAGACAATTCCACCTTTATTTACAAGAATGAAAGAAAATGCTAGTAGATTATTATATGAAAGTAAACAAAATCTCACTACCCTTGAAAAAAATGTTATAAAAGAACGAAAACATTATGAAAATTTAGAGTATTTTATTACTCTGATTGTAATATCTTTTATATTTATTTTGGGATATATTGTTATAAAACAAATTTTAAGAAAAAGTAAGGAACTCGAAAACTTAACAAAAAAAGCAAAAACTTCTGCACTAGAAGCATCTAATGCAAATGAAATTAAATCAAAATTTCTAGCTAATATGTCACATGAAATACGAACACCTCTTAATGCAATAATAGGTTTCTCTGAATTATTATTGCAATCAAAATTATCTTCAGATGATAAAGAAAAAGCTAATATTATAGTTAAAAGTGCAAAAGCATTATTAAATATTATCAATGATATTTTAGACTTGTCAAAAGTTGAAAGTGGAAAACTTGAAATTTTTCTAGAGAACATTAACCTCAAACAAACTGTATCTCAAGTAGTTGAACTTTATTCAATCAGTGCAAAACAAAAAGATATACGATTTATCTACAATTTTGAACCAAATGTTCCTGCAACTGTAGAATGTGACGAAACAAGACTCAAACAAGTTATTTCAAATATAATTAGTAATGCTATAAAATTCACTCCTAAAAATGGAACTGTACAATTTGACATTAAACTACTTGAACATAAAAACAATATGGCAAAAATTAGATTTTCAGTAAAAGATACAGGAGTTGGAATCTCAACTAAAAATCAAAAGAATATCTTTGAAGCATTTTCACAAGCTGATAACAGTGTCTCAAAAAAATATGGAGGAACAGGTCTAGGGCTTTCAATCAGTAGCAAAATTATAAATTTGCTAGATTCAAAAATTCATATTATTAGTAAAGAAAATGAAGGTAGCAGATTTTATTTTGACCTTGATCTCTATACAGATGATAAAATCATAGAAAAAAAAGCTCATTTTAAATACAACTTTGCTTTATGTTCTGTTGTAGATGACAATGAATATATTAGAAAAAACTTACTCAATATTTTAGAAGATTATGGAAAAGTTTTTGATAACTTTGAGGATATTAACAATGCACCAAAAATTGACCTTATCTTTTGTTTTAGTGGAGTTTCAAACTTTATTGGTAATATAAAAAAAATACATAAAAAGTTTCATGCTCCAATCATCTATGTAGGAAATATTCAGGAACTAAACAATGATAATAATTACATCTTAAAAGAGATGATGAGTTTTCATATTGATATACCGTTATTTGGTTCAAAAGTTTTTAATATCATCTCAGAAGCATGTAATATAGATAAAAAAGTTTCCACAGGAACAATCAACTATAATGATATTTTAAAAGGGAAAATACTTGTTGCCGAAGACAACCCAAACAATCAAATTTTAATCAAAATATTATTAGAACAACTCAACCTTCAAGTTGATATAGCATCTGACGGTAAAGAAGCATATGAATTGTATAAAAAACATAACTATGATTTAATTTTTATGGATATAAATATGCCTATTATGGATGGTTTAACCTCTATGAAACATATAAGAAATTTTGAAGATAAAAATAATATTGAAGCTATCCCTATTATTGCATTAACTGCAAATGCTATTAAAGGAGATAAAGAAAAATATATCAGTGAGGGGATGAATGACTACCTTTCAAAACCTATAGATAATGCAATGCTATTAAAAGTTTTAAAACTCTATCTCAAACAACATAATACAAAACTACCATTACAAGATAAAAATAAATCACAAAACACTACCTTAAATCAGAACTCAGAAGAACACCTTTTTAATCCTACGATAATAGCTGAAAAACTAGGTGTAAGTGAAAATATAAGTGTAATGTTGATCAATAAGTTTAAAACAGACACTCCAAATGAACTTCATATTCTTAAAAATCTAATTGATGACAATGAACAAGAAAGTATTTCTAAAAAAGCACACTTTATAAAAAATTCTTGTTTAAACTTATCTCTTGATGATGCCTGTAAATTACTACAAAAACTTGAAACAGACAATTTAAGCACAGATGAACAAAAAGAGATATTTAATCAACTCAACTCTTTATTAAGCAAATATATTAACTCATAATATACTTGCTTTATTTATAGTGTTATTACTATTTCAACACCTTTATAGTTTTTATTGTTATACTCATAATTAATATTATTCATCACTATATTTCCATCCATACCATCTACAATAAGATTATAAGTCATATGAAGACCTAATCCTGTACCTTGAGTTTGATGCTTAGTAGTAAAGTATGGTTCAAAAACTTTACTAATAACATCTTCTGAGATACCTCCACCATTATCTTTTAAAACTATTTCTACTTTATCATCAACTTTTTTAGTACTAATAAAAAAGAATCTATCTTCTGTTTCTATCTCTTTTAAAACATCTTTTGAATTGTTAAAAATATTAATTAGAGCTTGTGTCAATTCACTTTCATAACCATCTAAATATAAATCATTTTCTAAATCCAATATTACTTTTATGTGATTATTTTTAATTGTCCCTTCTAATAAAGTCAATAAACTATTAATTTCGTCTTCTAATTTAAATTCTGTTTTAACTCTATCACCTCTGATAAAGTTTTTAAAATCATCAATAGTTTTAGAAAGGTATTGTGCATTATTATTAATCATATTACAAATTTCATCTAAATACTCATCTGTTAACATATCATATTCTTTTTTTAGTTGAATCCCTGTAGCACCTGTAGATATTATAGACAAAGGTTGTCTCCACTGATGAGCAATATTTCCTATCATCTCACCCATTGAAGCTAATTTTGATTGTTGTAATATAATTGCTTCTTGCTCTTTTTCTTTTGTAATATCACTCAAATCAACCACTTGTAAAATTTCATTCATAAATTTTATCCCTTTTACTTTTATATTAAAATGGTGTAGTTTATCTTCTTTTAACATAACAACTTTATGAGATTTATCACTATATTTAATAATATAATCAGTCCATGGCATCCCATCTATTACTTTACCATTAATATATCCTTCAACTTCAAATGGCACAAATTTATCACAAATACAATCGTACTCTTTTTTAAATTCATCAATATTTTTATACTGATCAAAAAATAGTAGAAACTCATTATTTGCTTCAATAAGTTTTCTACCATCTGTTAAAATAATAATACTAGATGCACCATTAAATATCACTTCTAGTTTTTTTGACTGTTTATTTATAATCTCTATCTGTTTTTGTTGTATATCTATAAATTTATTAATAATATAATTCACAACTAAAAATAATAATAAAAATAAAACACTAGTAACAAAAGCACTTTGTAATAAAGCACTATCCCTTCTATTAAAATTATTTACTTTTGAAGCAAATAATAACTTTGCAGTGATATTACCAGTATGATCAAACAAATTCAAGTTTTTTTCAACTAAATAATAATTATCCTTAAATTGAATAAAGTCTCCTCTATTTTTTAAATCTATTTGATCTAGATATTTCTGAAAAAACTCATCTCCTCGAACCATCACATAATCATCTTTTTCTCTTATAAATTTTTCTTTATCTAATGAAGCAGATAGGGTATCTTTTTGAACTAAAAGTGCATGTAAAATATCAAAACTAGCTACTAATTTATCTATAAAATATTCTGGTTCAATTCCTAGTTCTACTAAACCTATATGTTTACCTTGATGATAAATAGGTACAACTATTCGATATGTCATACCTAATTTTCCAACTTCAAAACCATACTGTGTTTTTTGTAGTTTATTTGTATCTACAATTATTTTTCTTATTTTATTTAATTTATCACCAAACATTTCTGGTTTATGAACTCTTAAAAAAGCTGTTCCATCACTTTCTCTAAAAGTCATTATTTTAAGATACTTATTAAGCAGTGTTTGTCTTTTATAATATTTGGATACTAACTTATAAAGTTTTTTTCTATCTTTTTTTGCAAAAGCTTCTGTTACACTTTTATTATTATGTAAAATTTTTATTTTATTATACGTATCATTCTCTAATGTTTTTAATAAAGTATAAGTAATTTTAGATATGTTTTTATTTTTTATATTCTGTTCTTCTAAAAAATCTTGAGTAATTCTACTATAATCAAAATACAAAGTTAAAATCATAAAAAATATATAAATAAAACCTAAAGATAAAAATAACTCAACTTTTAACTTTTTACTTTTTTTATATCTCTGTCTCAAATTCATCATAGATCCTTAAGATTTATTCATTATTTATAGGGGTTTTCATTACTCAGCAGCTTTCCACTGCTTATATAAAGCTTCATGCTCAGCAATCTCTTCACGACTAGGTTTTCTTCTACATGAAAGATAACCTTTTCCTCCATCA
>JGI997J19993_1000164_pt1 | contig 22700 bp, 23 predicted proteins | sample Etolagbewater25m_FD_19993 | JGI IMG/M metagenome (IMG submission 19993)
CTCGCCCATTTTGTAACGTTTATCATCAATAATCGCCGACAATAAAAAGCTGTTCTCGGTTTGTGTAATTTCAATATTCAAACTTTCAGCTAACTCAAAAGCGGGCTTTAAAATCGCTTGCTGTTTCTCTGTCATCTGGTTTTCTAACTGTTGGCTACGTAACTGATACGCGTGGCCATCAAACACAATGGGTAACTGCGCTTTTAATTGCGAGATCAATTTTTCCATCGCCACTTTAAAAGCGTGACCTTGACCGGAGTTAAAGTACAAATACTGAGTTTTATTTGCTTCGCTAAAGTCAGAGACCAGCACCAAGTCATTCGGGCTCTCTTTTTGAGCCGCCGAGCGTTTTAACAGTGCCTTAGTCATGCCAATGCGCCCTACCCCAGGATCACCCATAATAAAAATATGATTCTGATTACGCTTTAAATGCAAACCAAAATTCAGTGACTGATAAGCACGAGGATGGAAACGTTCCATAAACTCGATAACATCACGATCTTCAAGTGTGATCTTTTCAGGATTAAAATCATCCGCGTTAATTGAGGTAAAACGGTAAAGGTTCTCAGTACTGAGTTTTCGCATTAATAGGCCAACTTATTCGAAAGAAATGTAAATCTGATGTACATAAAAAAGGAGCACCTAATGTGCTCCCAACTATAATACCTGACAACCCACAAAGGCTAAAGCCTTGAGGGCAAATGCTCGCTAATTAAATAACTAGTCACGAGGTGGGTTCGCATGAATACGGTGGATACTTAAATCGGCACCATCGTACTCTTCTTCTGCGGTTAAACGCAATCCCATAGTCACTTTAATTAATCCGTAAACCACACCCGCACCGACAACGGCAACCGTAATTCCCATTAAGGTACCAACAATTTGTGATTCAATGGCAACGCCACCCAAACCACCTAAAGCAGCCGTTCCAAAAATACCAACCGCAAGCGCGCCCCAAACACCACATAAACCGTGCAATGCCCAGACACCCAGTACATCATCCACTTTTAAGTTTTTCTGTGTCCAAGTAAAGGCTTTCACAAACAGCGCTCCAGCCACCAAACCAATGACCAACGCACCCAATGGGCTAACCACATCCGAACCAGCACAAATCGCAACCAATCCAGCTAATGGGCCATTGTGTACAAAACCCGGATCCTGCTTGCCGATAAAGGTCGCGGCTAAAATACCGCCCACCATCGCCATTAACGAGTTAACCGCAACCAAACCTTGAATCCCTTCAACTTGCTGTGCAGACATCACGTTAAAGCCAAACCAACCCACGGTTAAAATCCAGGCACCCAAGGCTAAAAATGGGATGCTTGATGGCGGGTGGTTTTGTTTAATGCTGCCATCGCTGTGGTAGCGACCACGACGAGCACCTAGTAAAATCACCGCAACTAACGCAATCCAACCGCCCACACCGTGCACCACAATCGAACCCGCAAAGTCATGGAATCCAGCGCCATAAGCCGTTTCTAAGTACGCTTGAACACCAAAGTTACCATTCCAAGCAATCCCTTCAAAAAATGGGTAAATCAACGCCACAATAAAGAAGGTCGCAATCAATTGCGGATAAAAACGTGCACGTTCCGCAATACCACCCGAGACAATCGCCGGAATCGCAGCGGCAAAGGTCATTAAGAAGAAAAACTTAACCAAGTCATACCCAGAACGTTCGGTCATGGCAGTGGTTAAAGCACCGTCTATGTTAAAGCCCAGAAACACCCCGTAAGCCACCCCGTAACCCACAAAAAAATAGGCAACGGTTGAAACCCCTAAGTCACTCATAATTTTCACTAAAGCGTTTACTTGGTTTTTATGTTGTACCGTTCCCACCTCTAAAAAAGCGAATCCGGCATGCATAAACAGGACTAAAATAGCCCCCAACAAAATAAACAGTACATCAATACTGGTGGTTAACTGTTCCACAGCACCCTCCAAGGATAGTTTAAGATAATTTCAAAAAGTGGATTCTATCAAAAATGAACTTGTATGAAACAGAAATTCCCACGCCAATGGTAGGTATTAGCATTCCCTTATTTATTGAGCATGGCGTGCACGTTTTTATAAAACGAGACGATTTAAATCACCCAACCATTCAAGGTAACAAGTGGCATAAGCTCAAACTCAACCTACAAGCCGCACAAAAACAGAACAAAAACTGCTTAATCACTTTTGGTGGCGCCTTTTCAAACCACATTGCGGCCACCGCCCTAGCCGCCAAGCAAGCAGGTCTAAAAAGCATTGGTTACATTCGTGGCGATGAGTTAGCAGACCGTCCAGAAAAGTGGAGTTCAACTCTGATTAATGCCTCGAATAACGGCATGCAATTGCGTTTTTTAGATCGACAAGCTTATCGAGCGAAAGACCAACCTGATTTTGTTGAGAAGTTGCGATTAGAAAACCCCAATGCTTATCTATTACCCGAAGGCGGTAGCAATCAACTGGCCGTCGATGGTTTTGCAACTTTAATGAATGATATTGAAGCCCAATGCCCAAATTGGACACACCTTTACACCGCGGTCGGCACCGGTGGCACTTTAGCAGGCCTGCTTAAAAACGCTCAATATCAACCCAATCGTTACATTCATGGTGTGGCGGTATTAAAACAAGCTGACTATTTATTACCCCATATCAAACAGTGGTACAAAACCGACAACAAAGCGGTTAACTGGTCTTTATTAACAGACTATCACGATGGTGGTTACGGCAAATTATCCACTGAATTACAACACTTTAAACAAACATTTGAAAGCCGCTTTAAGATTCCTCTCGATCCGGTTTACACCACTAAAATGTGCTACGCATTCTACCAAGAACTCAAACTAGGACACATTCCAAAGGGATCAAAAGTAGTGTTATTACACACAGGTGGCCTGCAAGGAAATACTTCAAACTAGGCTAAAACAACCAAATAAATTGTTTCAAAATAACGCTTTGCGCTTTGAAATTACTCAACTTTTTATCATGCTTTCTTAACCTGATAAATTTAATTTGGTATGATTCATAAAATATTTCTAATAGCTTTGTCATTAGTTTTTTATATAATGCATTAACTAAATTAATGACAAATTCCACAGCGAGCATAGTCAACAATGAACATTACGATTTTAGGTACCGGTTTTGCAGCCCTTACCGCTGTCAAACAAACCCGTAAAAAAGCCCCTAATGCCACCATTACGGTCATTGCCCCTAAAGAAGAGTTTCTTTACTACCCAAGCTTAATCTGGATTCCATCAGGGTTACGCAAAGGCGATGATCTGCGCATTAACCTACACAACTTCTTTAATCGTAAGCACGTTAAGTTTGTGGAAGCGTCCGTCGAAAATGTCACCGACGGTGGCCGCACAGTGGTGACCTCACAGGGCGAGTTCAAAAACGACGGTTTGATTATTGCCACTGGCGGACGTTTTATTAAAAAGTTACCGGGCATTGAACACGCCATTACCCCTTGCGAAGGGATTCCAGCGGCTGAAAAAATCAAAGCACGTCTTGATTCCATGAGCGGCGGTACCATCGCCATTGGTTTTGGTGGTAATCCAAAAGAGCCTTCTGCCATGCGCGGTGGGCCGATGTTTGAATTTTTATTTGGTATCGACAACCTATTACGCAAACAAGGTCGTCGTGACCAATTTAAAATTGTGTTCTTTAACCCAGCTCCGGCTCCCGGCAAACGCCTTGGGCCAAAAGTACCAGAAAATCTAACCAAGATGATGGCGAAACAAGGCATCGACACTCATCTTGGCAATAAAATGGTGGGCTTTGAAGAGAACCTAGTTAAAACTGAAGGCGGTGAATTCCACGCCGATTTGATTCTGTTTATGCCAGGCATGACGGGGCCAGCATGGTTACCAAACTCAGAACTACCAAAATCCGAAGGCGGTATGATTCGCGCCAATATGTTTGCCCAAGTTGAAGGTTATGAAAATACCTATGTGGCTGGCGATGCAGGTAGCTTCCCAGGGCCAGAGTGGCAAGCCAAACAAGCGCACGCGGCAGACTTACAAGCGACCGCAGCGGCGGCAAACTTGGTTAAATCATTGAATGGTCAAACCGACTTTGAAGCGTTCAAACACGAACTGATTTGTATTGTAGATACCCTAAAGCACGGCATCTTAATTAAACGTACCGAAAAAGGCACCACCCTGTTACCGCCTTGTCGATTAATGCACATCGGTAAACGCGTATTTGAGTGGATGTACCTGCGTCAGTATCGCTAAAACGCCCAACTGGGTTTAACTTACCCAGCCAAAACAACGGTTAATGCTTATTTTAAAATCGTTCGGCTGGGTTTTTTATTCCCTAAAAAAAACTAAAAAACCAAAATCGAACAATTTAATCGTCATAAAACCATCACTATCAAGAGAGTAAATCCCATGCAACAGAAAATGTTTAAAGAAAAATACCCAATTTTTGCCCTTGAATTTACCAAAGAAGAGTCTAAATTCGACAGCGTTCCGGCTATTTTAGATTACCTACACGCACAAGTAGAAGCCGACCCTAAAGCGTGTAACATTGCCCGTTTTGACCACTTTAGCCACACTAAAAGTATTAACGGCGAAATTGGCGAAGGCATTGTCGATGCGCAAAACATCATTCTTTGTTTTGGTTTCCAGTTACCTTCAGCCGATCCAGTTGCGGTTCGTCCACGTTCAATTGGCGTAACCGATATGGGTGACCGTTTTATCGTCAACTTTATGGAAGCGCCAAACCCAGTGGCCAACGACACAATGGAATCATGGGTAAAGTCTTTAGTTAAATAATTAACCGACGCCCTTCCAGCAATCATTTAAATGATTAACAACAAGCCTGCGTAATTCATTGAATACGCAGGCTTTTTTAATATAAACAGCAAACAAACCACTACAAAAATCGGTTTTAAAAATCAGCAGGCCTGCTCAAATCCAAACCGTAAACGGCATCAACATCCTTTCTATGCCCTGTTTGAACTGGCTTTAATCCTGTAAAGCCTTTTCCACACTCAACAGACAAGCTATACTAAGTTCTCAATTCATAACCTACATTGACTCGAATGAAATCACGTTTATTACTTACTCCACTATTCGCCTTCGTTCTCATGCTGGTTAACCCTGCTTTTGTGTACAGCGAAACCACGCCTCAAACCTCCCCATCCAGCCCCGTTCAAATTGACAAACTCACCGGTAAAGAACTGCACCTTAAGCTGGTAGAAGTCGCTTATCGCTACGACTATTACAATAAACGCTGTCGTGGGATTAGTATCTCGAGAGAGGTCAACGAAGTGAACCGCCTGTTCCTCAGAAAATACGGCATCACCATCAACAACTTCATTAAATTAAACATCGACCGAGACACGCGCGGCTACCAAGAAAAAGTCAAACAAAGCCTCTACCAAACCCTATTTGAAATGGGAGGCTGTGAAAGCGAACAAAACGACCCCTTCTTAAAACAGATGCAAAGCGACTACCGAACACTATTGGAGAACGCCCAAACATCACCGTGGTTTCCACGCACCTAAAAACTAAACAGGCCTGCTGACTTTTCCAATTTTCTATCTATTTAAAATTTTCAACAGGTTTCTAAATTAACCACGAAGACACGAAGGCACGAAGGTTTTTAACAGGCCTGTTTAAATTCTAGCCCCACTCCGATCTCCAATCACAATCTTGTTCCACCCCCCAATAAAATACGTATTTATTCACAATTAAAACCGACTTTTCCTGTACCATGCTTAGAAATAATTTTACTGCTGGTAAAACGGTCAATACTGCATAAGCTCTTAAACCAAACGGCTTACAGCTTAGGCAGGAAAACAGCCGTTAAAAGGCTGGTATTACCGGATAATAAGGCAACGGTGCCTTATACAAATGTGAGCAGTACAAAACATTAATTGAAACTAAAGGAATATAAATGAAGGTTTTTTTAAGCTGGTCTGGTGAATTGAGCCATAAAGTAGCCTTGACTCTAAGAGATTGGTTGCCTTCAGTAATTCAATCAATTGAACCTTATGTTTCATCTGAGGATATAGATAAAGGAGCTCGGTGGAGTACTGATATTGCTTCGGAGCTTGCAGACTCAAGCTACGGTATTCTCTGTGTTACGAAAGAAAATCTGCATGCTCCATGGCTAACATTTGAAGCTGGTGCATTATCAAAAACAATGGATAAATCATATGTCAGCCCTTTTCTTTTTGATATAAAACGTTCGGAAGTTAATGGCCCAATATTACAGTTCCAATCAACTGTATTTGAAAAAGAAGATGTTAAAAAATTACTAGCTTCACTTAACAAAGCAGACAATGGTGAACAGCTTACAACAGAACGTTTAGAAAAAGCTTTGGATGTTTGGTACCCAGATTTGGAAAATCGTTTAAATGAACTAATTCATGCCAAACCGCAACAAGATGCTGAAGAAAGCCAACAGCAAGAATTGATTTCAAACCAAATATTAGAAGAAATATTGGATTTATCACGAGTAAATCAAAAACTTTTGAGAAGCCCGAACTTAGATGTTCATAAAGAACTTGAAGACCTCAGGGGAATGCTTAGTGAAATAATTTCTCGCTCTGAGAGAGAAAAGGAAATGAGAATGAGAAAAAGGAAAAAATTCCACCCTCATATGCTAGAAGAACTTCTTCATATTTCACCAAGGTTTGAAAAGAATCTTACCGGCTTTCAGATTGCCATAAGCCTATTCCGTGAGGACTTTCCATGGATTTATGATGCCGGAGTAGATTTGGCTCGTACTCTTCGCTCAGATGTTCACCCACAAGAAAAAAATGATTCTGTGGAAGCATTTCAAGAACTCATTGAGCTTTCGTTTGAGCATCCCATGATGAGAGAAATGTACATGCCAGACGAACGCATGTACATGATGGCTAGAGAACTTCCTCATATTCTAAGAAGAACCTTAGAAAGGTATATGTAACTGCTAACAAAATACTCAACCCGACCGCGCTAACGCGCGGCCGTTATCTTAAACGTTATACCTTAAAGGAATTCAAGTTATGGAGAGCAAATGAAAACTAAGATATTAAATTTACAATTCGCTTTTTTTTTGAGAGATATTGTAGATCGTCCAGATCTCGAATTTGGAGATCTGAACTCTGAGCTTCTCAATATTTTTGATGCAATGCCTCAAATAATCCCCACCCCAAGAGAGCTTCCACCAGAAGTCCCCGTGATAATACTCAAATCGAGCAATGGTACTTACGGGTGTAATATTTCTCGATCAAGAATAGATTTTACGTTATCTAGAACTAGTGACGACAAGTCAAACATAGACTTACTTAAGGACTTTAATGCTAAGGTTTCTGGCTTAATTAAATACATCCTAGAAAAGCAAGAGATTGTACGTTTTGGTATGGTTGCTAGGTATTTCCATAGGGACAATACCGCAATTCGAACTCTTAGAAATAAATATTTCACCAATGCTGTCGATGGCTCAGAAGAGCTTAGCCTCCGATTTAATAAGCAGAGTGAGGCGTTCGGCTACAAAATCAATGACATCGTTGAGGTCAGCGCCGTTGACGCAATAAATAATGGCGTTTCTGAAAAAGGCATCCTATTAGTTCGTGATATCAATAACAATCCAAAAACCGGGAGTCATTTTGACTACTCATCTTTGCTGAAACTTTCTGAAAAGTACGCTCCGCGTCTTTCTGAGGCTGAAATTGAAAGGCTGGTAAAATGAGCACCTCTAGCACCTCAACGAATACTCCATACGCTGGTGTCAGCACTTCTTCGTCTCCTACGCCACCGCATGATTATATACCTACGCAATCTACACCAGCGCTAGAAAAACATGATACTGGTTTTACTACCAAAGAAGTTTTGATTTTTGGTGGAGGGCTTGTACTAACAGCAGTGATTACGTACTTCTCAACCCTTATTTCCGTAAATTCCGATATTTCAAACAATAGAGAGAATATCTCAGTTATCAAATCGGACGTTACTCACCTGCAAAATGATATGGTTAGTGCAGAAAATGATATTGCAAAAAACGAAGCTATTTCATCCAAATTTGGCATTTTAGAAGTAAAAGTCATAGGTATGGAAAAACAGCTAGATGCACATATCGGAGCAGCGAATGAGCAAAAAGGTATAACAAAGTAATGTTGCGGATTCGCTTTGCTCACCGCAAAATAACTGCGCAAAATAACTGGGGTCGGAGTAAAATTAAACAATCTTTCTCTAATCCCAAATTTAAGATTGACCATTTAAACAAAGCCCTTTAATCCAAACCCTATTTCGTCTCATAGCGAATCGCGTTCACAAACCACACTTTTTTGCCAACCGGTAAAGTCACGGTGATTTCGTCATCGACGGTTTTGCCGATGCAGGCTCTGGCCATGGGTGAATCGATTGAGATGTAATCTTTTTCGCCGTAAATCTCTTCTGGGCCGACAATTCTAAAAGTTAGGGTTGCGCCCTCTTCGTCTTCCAGCTCTACCCACGCGCCAAAAAATATTTTGCCGTCTTGTTGTGGGCTGTATTCCACTATTTTAATTTGCTCTAAGGTTTTTCTTAAAAACCGAACGCGGCGGTCTATTTCTCGCAAGCGGCGTTTATTATATTGATAGTCTGCGTTTTCAGATCGGTCGCCTAAGCTGGCCGCCCAAGTGACAATTTTGGTAACTTCTGGACGCTCTTTACGCCACAAAAAATCCAGCTCGGCTTGGAGTTTTTTAAAACCTTGTTGGGTGATAAGTTGGGTTTTCATCGTGTTTTAAACCAGCCCGTAGCAAATAGTGAAACAATTAAAGGGTACGTTAATCGTGAGTTAATTATGCGTTAATCGTTAGTAAAGCGTTCAAAGACTGATTATAAAATTAACAGTCATTGAACGCGCACTTTAATTACAAATTTTACCGATTCATGCAATTGCATCACCTTCTAAATTTGCACGTTAGAGATTCATTTTTTACGCAATTAATTGGCGATTAATTGGCCGTTAATGCGCCAGACGATATTAACGACTGATAAATCGCTTCTGCCAACGCGTGATAACCTTTTTCATTAAAGTGCACAAAATCGGATTTCATGGAGGCACGAACCATTAAGTTAGCGACAATCTCGTCTTGCAGCGGCACGGCGTTATCCTCAGAGAGTTCGGTGTACAGTTCAGCTGAATCGGCAAACAGTTTTTTCTCTGGCACCCCCACCAACAACACACTGGCTCCACTTTGTTGAATCAGCTCTAGCATCTGTTGTAAGTTGGCTTTGGTTTGATGAACCGGCACCTTTCTTAAAAAATCGTTACCGCCACTGAATAAAATCACCAGTTTGGGTTGAAACTTCGCCAATACCGCGGGCAATCTGGCAAGCGCCTGTTGAGTGGTTTCGCCATTAATGCCTGCGTTAATCACATTACGATTGGCCAACCGACCTAACACCGCCGGATAGCTGTGTTGCTGTTGCACGCCTTTGCCTGCGGTTAGACTGTCGCCAAACGCTAAAATCACGTCCTCTTGTGCCACGGGTTGCAAGGTATAACGGTCACAACCGGCCACAAATGCCAACATGAATAGCAAGCTCAGCAAGCCGGCGGTTTTAAAGAAATGCGTTTTAAAGAGTTGAATTTTAAACATCGCGCTAATCCATTGTATTTATCTAGGACAGCCCCCTAGATTTTGTTGGTAAGGGCTTAGATTGAATATCTATAAGTCATTAAAATATTAAGTTATTTTGAATTCTGCCGTTACCTTTTTTAAAGATATAAAAAACAATCATCAAAAAAATAACACACATCAAAAACGCCTCAAGGGAAACGTTAAGAACCTATAAATATTGGACGTTTTTATGATTATTTCTGACCAGAATATACAGTTTTCTGCCCGCCATTACGGCTTAGTAGAAACCCAAAAACAGCGTATGGATGAAACCTACTTAAACGGGCAACTTGCTTCGCGTGAGCGTACCACAAGCCACACTCGATACGAAACCTTTAGTGTATCCGAATCGGCACTGAACTTAACCAAAAACCACCCCAAGTTACAGCAACACAATAAAGAGTCGCAAACATTTGAGCAACAGCCCAATAGAGTAAATATCGCCAATGCAAACAACGCTGGGCCAAACGGTTTACCTAGTTTGCTCTCACCCAATCAACCACTCGCGAGCCCAGGTTTGAATTCAGGCGTGAATTCAAGTGCCAGTGCATCAACCAACGACAATGTCACCCTATCGCCACGGCTGATTAAAATGATTGAGGCGATTGAATCGTTAATGGAGCGCATGACCGGCAAACCTTATACGTTAAAAGTAATGGGCTACACGCCTGAATCGGAGGCCAATAGCCAGCAGGCTCAGCAAACACAGCACACTCAGTCAAATCAACCCGTGTCATCATTGCAGAATGGTGCTTGGGATTCTGCAGTGGGATTTGCAAATAACTTATCGGTACAAATGACGCAAGGCAATGATGGTAGTGGTCGTTTATCGGCTCCGGTGAGTGGCGAACGCACCATTGAATCGCAGACTTATCGTGAACAGGAGGTTTCAAATTTTAATGCGCAAGGTTCGGTCACCACCGCAGACGGCAACACCCTACACTTTAACCTAAATGCCAACATGGCACGAAGCTTTGAAAGCTCGGTTTACCATGAGCAAAGCAAAGGCTTGGTGCTAACCGATCCACTGGTAGTGAATTTTGGTGGCGCGCCTGCGCAACTGACGCTTGAAAAAGTGGCGTTTGATTTAAACAGTGATGGCCAAGCAGACCAAATCTCGTTTTTAGAGAGTGGTTCGGGTTTTTTGGCACTGGATAAAAACCAAGATGGCCAAATCAATAATGGCCAAGAGTTGTTTGGCACACAGTCGGGTAATGGGTTTAAAGACCTAGCCCAATACGACCGCGATCAGAACGGTTGGATTGATGAAAACGATGCCATCTTCTCGCAACTGCAAATTTGGCATAAAGACAGTAACGGCTTAGAACACCTAACAGGCCTGCTTGAATTGAACATTGGCGCGATTTATCTACAAAATGAAGAGACCCAATTCAGTATTAAAGACGACAGTAATAACTTGCTGGGGCAAGTAGTCAAAAGCGGTTTGTTTATTGGCGAAGACCAAAAAGTGGGCAGTGTTCAGCAGATTGATTTGGTGATTTAAAATCCTTTTAATTTCTAAAACAGAATGAATAGGCCTGTTTAAACTCAGCAGGCCTGCTCAAATTCAGATTCAAACCTTACTATTATTTAATGCAACTTAACGCAATTTAGCGCTAAATTTCGCGAATAATTATTCTCAAATAAGCTTTGATTCGTTAGCCAATAAACCGACCTATGACATTCACGCGCAGCTGATATACTTTAAATAGACTTATATTAAATAAGGGTTAAGTGAGTTTGTATGTCAGAGATTGCACAGCCAAAAAACCAAGTTGGAACGCCGGTTTTTGAAGTGAACGATGTCACCAAAACCTATCAAATGGGCGAGGTACAGGTGCACGCTTTGCGTGGCGTTAATTTAGAACTTTATCGCGGTGAGCTCACGGTTTTGTTAGGCGCATCGGGCAGTGGCAAGTCTACCCTACTGAATATTCTGGGCGGTTTAGATACCCCAACCCAAGGTCAAGTCCTTTACACGCCCACTAATGGCAATGAACTTGCGCTTTCTAGCAACAATGGTCGTCAAATCAAACAATCCAAACAGACTCAGCAAACCATTGACTTAAGCCGTGCGAGCGAACATGAATTGACCGATTATCGACGTTTTAATGTGGGTTTTGTTTTTCAGTTCTACAATCTTATTCCCAGCTTAACCGCCCGTGAAAATGTGGCCGTTGTCACCGAGATAGCCAAGTCCCCGATGACACCCGAAGAAGCCTTGGAACTGGTGGGCTTAAGCGAACGCTTAAATCACTTTCCAGCTCAACTCTCCGGTGGTGAACAACAACGCGTCGCCATTGCCCGCGCCATTGCTAAAAACCCCGATGTATTACTGTGTGATGAACCGACCGGTGCCTTAGATTCACAAACCGGCATTATGGTGCTGGAAGCCTTGCAACGGGTTAATCAAGAACTGGGAACCACCACCGCCGTCATTACTCATAACGCCGGCATTGCGCAGATGGCGGATCGCGTGATTCGTTTAACGGATGGGCAAATTACCGATATTCACACCAATGCCACTCGGCTTGCCCCGCACGATTTAAGCTGGTAACGACCCCATGAATGCAATTGACATTAAACTGTGGCGGCAACTCTGGAATATGCGAATGCAAGCGCTGGCGATTGCCATGGTGATTGTCAGCGGCGTAGCGATTTTTGTGATGTCGTTAAGCACTTACGACTCCCTGTATGAAACTCGCGAAACCTATTATGCCGATAATCACTTTGCCGATATTTTTGCCTCGCTGAAACGCGCCCCGCTGTCGGTTGTGAAACAGATTGAAAGTATTCCCGGTGTCGATAAGGTTGAAACCCGCGTTGCCACCTACGTTAATCTAGAGGTATCAGGTTACGATGGCCCCGTCAGTGGGCGATTGATCTCTTTACCCGGCGGCAGTCGTGGCCTGCTTAATCAGCTCTATCTGCGCGATGGTCGTCTGCTTGAACCCAATCGGGATAACGAAATTATTGTAAGTGAAGAGTTTGCCGCAGCGCATCACCTTAAAGCCGGCGATAAACTGAAAGCCACCATTAACGGCCGCAGTAAAACCTTAACCATTGCCGGGTCTGGACTCTCGCCCGAATACATCTACCAAATTGCCCCCGGTGCGATGTTTCCCGATTACAAAAGTTATGGGGTCATGTGGATGGCACGCGACCCTTTAGCCAGTGCCTATGACATGAAAGGCGCGTTTAACGATGTGAGCTTAACCCTAACAAAAGACACCCATGAGCAAGATGTGATTGACCAGTTAGACAATATTTTAAAGCCCTACGGGGGCATTGGGGCTTATGCACGCGAAAACCAACTCTCCAACCGTTTTTTAAGTGAAGAGCTTAAGCAGCTCCAAAATATGGCCACCATGTTTCCGGTTATCTTTTTTGGGGTGGCGGCCTTTTTATTAAACGTGGTGATTAGCCGTTTAATTGCCTTGGAACGCGAGCAAATTGCAATACTTAAAGCGTTTGGGTACAGCAATTTTGACGTGGGATTGCACTACAGTAAATTGGTATTGATGATTACCGCCTTGGGCGTGGTAATGGGCTTAGGCTTTGGTGTCTGGATGGGTAAAGGCTTAAGCAGTATGTACATGGACATTTACAGCCTGCCGTATATGCACTATCGACTCAACCCGCAAATTATTGCCTATGCGGCTTTGATTAGTGTTGCCGTGGCCATGATCGGTACCCTATTTGCCGTTAAAAAAGCCGCCAACCTACCGCCTGCACAAGCGATGCGCCCAGAACAGCCCGCCATGTATCGAGCCACGTTAATAGAACGTCTTGGGTTAGAAGCCGTCGTTTCACAGCCTACTCGCATGATTTTGCGGCACATTGAACGTCGCCCGTTTAAATCACTGCTGACCACACTGGGCATTAGCATGGCGTGCGGCATTATGATGGTGGGCGGTTTTCAAGAAGGTGCGATTAATGAGATGGTGGACGTGCAATACAATATGAGTCAACGAGAAGACTTTGTGGCCTATTACACCGAACCCACCTCAAGCCGTTCACTTAAATCATTAGAGAGCGTGCAAGGGGTCGAGTACGCCGAGGGCTTTAGAAGCGTGACAGTAAAACTGCGCTATGAACACCGCAGCTACCGAACCTCGGTGAATGGCATGGATTCCAATATGCAGTTATCGCGTTTATTGGACAGCGATTTAAACGATATTCAACTCCCAGAAAACGGCGTGATTATCACCGATTACCTCTCGGAACAGTTGCATATAAAACCGGGTGATCTACTCACCATTGAGGTGCTAGAGGGCAACCGCCCCACCTTGCAAGTACCCGTGATTGGCACCGCAAAACAGTATTTAGGCTTAAACGTTTATATGCAACGCAGTACCTTAAACCAGCTGCTTAAAGAGGGCGATGTCATTTCTGGTGCGTATTTAAAAGTCGACGACCACTACCAAAAACAGGCTTACAAAAACATCAAAGACATGCCGCGTATTGTTGGGGTAGTTGAACAAAAATCGGCGATTGAAGGCTTTTACGAAACCATGAACGACACGATTCTGTTCTTTACCTTTATCAGTACGATGTTGGGCGGCAGTATCGCCTTTGGAGTGATTTATAACAGCATGCGTATTGCGCTCTCTGAACGTAACCGAGAGCTGGCCAGCTTGCGTGTTTTGGGGTTTAGACGCAGTGAAGTCGCGTATATTTTATTGGGGGAATTGGGGCTGTTAACCTTGGTGGCGATTCCGATTGGATTTGTGATTGGCAATGGCTTATGCGCCTATCTGGCCATGAAATTTGACAGTGATTTATACCGAATCCCCCTTATTTTAGAAAACGATGTTTACGCTTTTGCCGCACTCGTGGTGATTGGGTCATCGATTATTTCCGCCTTAATGATATGGCGAAACCTCGCGCACCTTGATATGGTAGCGGTATTAAAGGCAAAGGAATAAAAGCATGACCATTCCATTCAAAAACCACCCCGGTATATTGGTTGTAAGTACCCTCATTATTGGGTTACTCATTTGGGGATTTTGGCCAAAACCGGTCATAGTTGAATCGGCCTTGGTTAAAAGTGCTCCAATGACCGTGACCATTGAAGAGGACGGCCGAACCCGTGTCATTGACCGCTATGTGATTGCCGCACCCGTCAATGGCATGACCTGCCGAATGCATTTAAAGGTGGGCGATTCGGTTACTCAAGGCGAAACCCTATTAGGCATTACGCCACTCGAATCCCCAGTTCTAGATGCACGCAGTCGCGCACAGGCTCAAGCGCGAGTCTCAGCCGCGCGCTCTGCTCTGCAAGCCGCCAAACAACAGGTAGAATCCGCACGTGCAGCCGCAGAACTGGCGCGTGAAGAGTTAAAACGTTACCGAACACTGCTTGATAAAGGGTTGATTTCACAAGACACTTACGACAGATCTAACACTGCCTCACTAACCGCTTCTGCCAATCAACGCTCGGCGCAATTTCAAGTGGATGTTGCCAGTTATGAACTCAAAGCCGCATTAACCACACTGGAATATTCGGCGGCAACTTCAGCGGCAAGAACCTCAAACAGCGCCGCTGAAGCTGTACAAGAACGCGTGCCGGTTAACTCGCCCATTACCGGAAAAATTCTCAGTTTAAACCGCAAATGCGAAGGGCCTGTCAGCACAGGGGAATCGTTACTGGAAGTGGGCGATCCATCGGCATTAGAGGTGATTATTGATGTGTTGTCTGCCGATGCGGTCAAAATTAAACCAGGAATGAAAGTGCTGTTTGACCGTTGGGGTGGCGAAGTCGCGCTGGAAGGTGTGGTGCGTTTAATTGAACCGGTAGGCTTTACCAAAGTCTCTGCTTTGGGGGTGGAAGAACAACGGGTTTGGATTATCTCAGACTTTACCTCGCCACCGGAAACATGGAGCCGATTGGGCGATGGTTATCGTGTGGAAGCCAAGTTTATTTTGTGGCATGAAGAGGATGTATTACAAATTCCGTCCAGTGCCCTATTCCGCTACCAAGATGGCTGGGCGGTGTTTGCCATTGAAAACGGCACCGCTAAACGCAAACAAGTCACGTTGGGGCAACGTACGGGTTTAACCGCGCAAATATCAACAGGCCTGTCTGAAGGCGATAAAATCATTAACCACCCAAGTGATTCGGTGGAAGAGGGTGTTCGCATTGAAGAACGGTTATAACGCGATGGTAATGTTAATCACGTTTTAAAACCCAAAACAAAAATGAGCAGGCTGGAGTGGTTACACCTGCCTTTTAATAAGGTTGGGGAGGCCTGCTCATTTTCATTAAAGTCAAATTTGGCGATGATGCTATGACTCAGTCGGACGGTATTTAAGCTGCAACCCTTTTAAAAAGTTACGTAAAATCTGGTCTTTGCATTCACGGTAATGTTTGTGCCCCGGTTTGCGAAAAAACGCGCTCAACTCATGTTTGCTTAAACGGAAATCCGCTAGCGCTAAAATTTCTAATACCGCTTCGGCTTGCAGATTCAAGGCGATTTTCAGTTTCATAAAGATAATATTGTGCGTCAACTTGGTTTCTGGCTGCGGCTGCTCGCCCTCTTTTTTACCACGTTTCTCGTTGATAAAACCGTTCAAAAAGCTGGCTAAATCGACATCTTCTAATGCGACTAATTCAGGATCGTCCTCTTTTTTTAACCAGCTTTTAAGCTGGTCAGGGTCAACGATTTTGAGTCCTGATGCAAAAATTTCCAGCATCTTAGCGTCGTTCAAATCAAAGGTGTATCTAAGGCGACGTAAAATATCGTTATTGGTCATGGCGAATCCTGAGCACAAGGTGCAAATAATAAAGGGGTTAGCAAAAGCTGTCTTTGGCTTTTACAATTAATTGGGGGCACTTTACCAGACTTTTAAGGCCACCGCGTTTTTTCATGCCAGTCTATTTAATCACCGCACAAGGGTTTACTTAAGACTGCATCATTTTCATTAAATCGTTCAGGCGATAAATCTGCCCTGCACCACCCCAGTTTCCATCCGCTACTTCATGGAACAGCACCCAAACGCGGGCGGCATTTAACAAGTTATGGTCGGTGCCCTCTAAACTTAAAACCCGTTCGGTCAGCTGTTGGGTCAGTAATGCTTTGCGTTCATCGTTTAAGGTATTGGCAAAAATCGTTACATCAAATTTATAGTGCGGTTTGGCAGAGTGTTTACCACCAATGTAATAGTCGCTTTGCGGATGAGTATGCAGGTAAACCCACGTTAGCATGCGTGCTTTCGGATTTTTCTCCATGCCTTCTAATGTCAGTAACGCATCAGTCGTAAACTCAACCAATTGTTGAGCTTTTTCTGGCGATAAAGCTTGCTCTGGAAGCGTAATATCAATCAATGGCATGGGTTCATTTCCTTTTTTAAATGAATGCTTAAATTACGGTATCAAATTTAATTTTCAGCGTTGAAAGGTTTTGTTAATTTGAACGATTCTTCTCTTTTTAAGCTAACGTTCCTCTACTTTTATCAACGCATAAAGAGACCCAACAAGTTCTGCCTTTAAAAATAAACATATTGATAAGAAAACACAAATTTTAGTTCCTTAACGATTATTTTTTCTTAAGCCAATAGCTGGCAAACACGGAACCCGAGAGGTTATGCCAAATACTAAATAGCGCACCAGGCAAAGCGCTGGCGGCAGTAAAATAATTTAGGGCCAGTGCGACACTTAGTCCTGAATTTTGCATTCCGACCTCTATCGCTACGGTACGTGCGATCTTGCTATCGTAACCCAATTTACGAGTGAGCCAATACCCGCTGAACAAGCCAATCAAGTTATGTAGCATCACAGCCAACACCAAACTCCAAACTACGGTTTGTAAGTTATTGGCATTCAATGCCACCACAATGGCAATAATCAACAGAATCACCGCCATCGAAAATACCGGAAAAACAGACAACAGCTTTTGTAACTTAGTGTGGAAAAGTGCATTTAAAATCATACCGATGAACAAAGGTGCAACAATCATCTTTAATAACATGACCAGCATTGAACCCGCTGGCACTTCAACCGTTTGCCCAATATAGAGCCACGTTAAAAACGGCAGCATAAAGACCGCAATGAGCGTGGAAACCAAGGTCATGCTTACCGATAACGCAATATCGCCTTTTGCAAGGTACGCCATTACATTAGAAGCCGTGCCCCCTGCCGTTGCGCCCACCAACATCATACCGATGGTTAGTTCCAAAGAGAGCCCAAAGCCCAGCGATAATAGCCATGCGGCCAGCGGCATAATTAAAAATTGAATGCCAACACCCAAGCCCACCACCATGCGGTTTTGCCAAACCTGTTTAAAATCTTGCCAGCGCAAAGTTAACCCCATGCCTAACATCACCGCCATTAACAAGGGTACAATCCACGATTTTAAATCGACAAACCAGTGTGGATAAAACAGTGCCAACACGCTAATTAAGATTGCCCAAATTGGAAACGCCAACATCAACATAAAACACTCAATTTTAATTTAGTTAAAACACAACAGGCCTGCTCATTTTGAATTTGAGCAGGCCTGCTGACTTTTTAAAAAGCGTTATTTAAGGTTACAAAACCAGTAAGGCTACACAACCAGATAGTTTGATACCAAAGCCGAAATGAGACCGATTAACCCGCCAAACACCCCGCCCCAAACCACCAACCAGCCTAAATGCTGTTTAATCATCTGTTGCACCATCTGTTTGACCAGTTCTGGGGTTAACTCTTGTAATCGCGCTTCAATAATGGCTTCGATCTTAGCTTGAATTTCCGCCATGACATTTGGTTGGTCAATTTCGTTTTGTAAGTTCTCAAGAAACTCTGGTGCTTCGGTCATCTCAATTAACGATGCTTTCATGTTCTTTTCAAACGGCTCTTTTAAAGGGGTTAACGCCCCTGCACCACCAAACATGCCCAACATACTGCCAAACGAAGAGTTCATAATAACGTCAACCAAGCGGTCAAACGCTGGGGCTAAATCGACCTTTTCAATCACCGGCGTTAAATTAAGTTTATTGTGCAACTCAGACGACTGGCCACTAACAAATTTATCGATGTTTTCGGCGGTAAAAAACTGCTCCATCATTAAGGTATGAATGGCACCTTTAAACTCTTCAAAACGATTGGGAATCACGCCAGAGCCGATTAACCCCGGCACTTTTTCAAATAACATATACACCGCTAACCAGTTGGTTAAGGCGCCCGACAAGGCAAACAGCCCCACCCAGAACAGGATGGCGTTATTTAATAATAAACCTGCGGCCAATATCAGCGCCGCAACCAAATTTGTAATCAGACTTTTATTCAAAGACATGTTGTAAACTCGTATAACAATTTATTAAATTTAAAAATAAGCCTAGCGCTCTGCAACGGCAAAGGCCACCGCATGGGTTTTTTCATCACTCACCGAAATCGACCAGTTACAAATACCCAAAGCATCCGACTTAACTAGGGCTTCACCCGATAAACTCAAATAAGGCTGTCCACTGTCGTGATGTTTAATGGTGATGTCTTGGAACGAAACCCCTTGTGCAATGCCCGTTCCCAACGCTTTGGCAACCGCTTCTTTTAAGGCCCAACGTTTTGCCAAAAAACGATCTGGAAACAGGTTATTCTCAAAACGAGCCCATTCGTACTCAGATAGCAGTCGTTTGGCAAAGGCTTCACCTTGGCGTTTGTAAACCCCTTGAATACGCTCTACATCGACAATATCGGTCCCGATTCCCACAATCATATAAAACTCCTAGTCGTTCAAATACGCTTGTTGGCGTGCTTCAACCATAATGCGTTTCATCTCACGAATCGCTTCTGGCAAACCACTGTAAACCGCTTGCGCAATAATGGCATGGCCAATGTTCAGCTCTTCAATCTCTTTGATTTGTGCAATCGCCTGGACGTTATGGTAATGCAAACCATGCCCAGCATTCACCACCAAACCTAAACGGGTGGCGTACTCGGCGGCGTGACGAATACGTGCTAACTCTGCTGCTACTTCAGCCGGTTTCGAAAGCTCAGCGTAGGTTCCGGTATGCAATTCAATCACTGGTGCACCCACTTCTTTGGCGGCTTCAATCTGTTTCTCATCTGGATCAATAAACAGCGACACTCGACAGTCGTGCTCGGCTAAGGTTTTACAGACTTTGGTTAGCCATTCCATTTGCCCTAATACGTCCAAGCCGCCTTCTGTGGTCAGCTCTTCACGTTTTTCTGGCACCAAACAGATGTCCTCTGGACGAAACTTGCAAGCGATGCCTACCATCTCTTGGGTGGCGGCCATCTCTAAGTTCACTTTGGTTTGACGCATCGCAGAAATTCGTGCCACGTCTTCATCTTGAATGTGGCGACGGTCTTCACGCAAGTGCAAGGTAATGCTGTCCGCACCCGCCATTTCGGCATCTAAGGCCGCTTTAATTGGATCTGGGTAGCGCGTTCCACGCGCTTGACGTAAGGTAGCAACGTGATCAATGTTCAATCCTAAAAAAATCGGGGACATAGCTTTCTCCTGAAAACAGTGAATCTAAAATTTAAAAATGTATGGGTTTGATATGCCGTTTAGGTTACTTGAATAACTGACGCGTCATAATCGGTTTGGAGCCTAAATAGAGGTTGAGCACATGGCGTAACAGTCTTTTCCAACTGCCTAAGCAGGTTTCGCAATAGGTTAAATCTGAGAGTTTCAGTAGACATTCACCAGAGATTAACACCCCATTGCCCACCACTTGTTCATCCAACACCGGAAACGCCCCCATTTCTGGGTAATATTGGTATTGCGCAGTGGATTCGATGGCTTGTTTATTGGCGTCTAAATCAAAATGCAAACTCACACCTAAATCTTGTAACAAGTGCAGCTCAAACTGACGAAGCACCCAGGCCTGCTGATTTCTGGAATCGACTTTCAACAGCTTTAATAAACTTTGTTCATACTCATCAAATAGCGACTCTAAGCTGACTCGGGGATAGAGCAATCGGTAAAGTAACTCATTCAGATACAAACCACAAAAGCTACTTTCACCTTCCAAAAAGAAACGCACCGGTTCAGACTCAACGGTGCGTATGGTCACTAAATCGTTATTGGAGTGCGGTTTATCACGCCACTCGATAGACAGTTTTTGAAAGGGTTGCAGCGTGGCATTTTTTTGCATACTGCTGCGGGTTTTACCACGCACACCGCGCACCACACCATTTATTTTGCCGTGGTCTTGGGTTAAAAACGTCGCAATCACGCTGGTTTCTCGATATGCCCGAGTGTGCAGAACATAAGCTGACTGAACAATCTCCATTCAGAACACCCTGCTTAACGTTAATGGATTAACTGGTGTAGTCTTCGTTGTAACCCAAGCTGGCTAAGGCACGCGCGTCATCCGACCAGTTCTCTTTAACTTTCACCCACAACTCTAAATGCACACGAGCGTCCATTAAGGCAATTAAATCTCGACGTGCTTGAATACCCATGGTTTTAATTTGCTCGCCTTTTTTACCGATGACAATTTTCTTTTGCCCAGGACGTTCCACCAAAATCAACGCATGAATCACCCAACGCTCTTCATCTTCGTCAAACTTAAACTGTTCGATTTCAACCGTGGCACCATAAGGCACCTCTTCACCCAAAGTACGCATGAGTTTTTCACGGATAATTTCAGACGCTAAAAAGCGCGTTGAACGGTCGGTGATATAGTCATCCGAAAAAATCGCTTCTTGCTTAGGCAAAAACTTTAAAACTTCATCCACAATCAAGTTCAAACCGTTTTTCTTGTAGGCTGAAACCGGAATGAGCGAAGTGAATTTAACGCTCTCCGAAATGGTTTTCATAAACGGAAACAGGTCTTCTTTGTTGGGGAACTTATCGATTTTATTGACCACTACGACCACGGGCGCATTCACATTTTCCAGTTTTTGCGCAACCGCTTGGTCCTCTTTATTCCAGCGCCCCGCTTCCACCACAAACAAAATTACATCCACGTCGGCAAACGCATTGTTGGCGGTGCGGTTCATGTAATCGTTAATGCTTTTTTGGCCACCCAAGTGCATACCTGGCGTATCAATGTAAATAATCTGGTGCTTATCCGTGGTACTGATGCCGTGAATACGATGACGGGTGGTTTGTGGTTTATGTGAGGTAATACTCAGCTTTTGCCCCAACAACTCATTCATAATCGTTGATTTACCGACATTTGGGCGGCCAATTACCGCGGCAAAGCCACACTGATAATCGGTTTCGGGTTGATTCATCTGTGGTTCTATGTCATTCATTGGGGTGTTTTCTGCGTGATCCATTCATTAACCTAATTCATATTTGTAACGATTGTGGATAAAGAAAATCGACTTTTAAAACTGAGCAGGCCTGCTGACTTTTAAAAATCGATTAGATTGTTTTAACATTTATTCAGGTTCTTTAAACGCGTTTTGCTATTTCTTATCAAACGCTTTTAAGGCAATCCCTGCGGCTTTTTGTTCTGCTTTACGACGGCTTGAAGCAGTGGCTTCAAACTTAGTATTTAATTTTGCAACATAACACGAAACCGTAAACGCTTGGTCATGCGCCGCACCATTTACACTAATAATACTGTATTCAGGCAGTGGTTCTTGAAACGACTGTAACAACTCTTGCAAACGCGTTTTACTGTCTTTACCAATCTTTTTAGGATCAAGTTCTTCCAGTCGGCGACGGTATAAACTCTCAACCAAATTACGGCATTTGTCTAAACCACCGTCTTCATAAACGGCGGCAATAATGGCTTCAACGGTATCGGCAATAATCGAGTTACGTCGAAAACCTCCGCTTTTTAATTCGCCGGGCCCGAGCACCAAATACTCACTTAAATTATATTCGATGCCAATTTCCGCCAAGGTTTCCCCCTTGACCAAATGTGCGCGCACTCGACTCATATCGCCTTCTGGCAATTTTGAGTATTCGTGATAGAGCACATCGGCAATCATAAAGTTGACTAAGCTATCACCCAAAAACTCCAAACGTTCGTTGTTTTTAGACCCGACACTACGGTGTGTTAAAGCACGCTGTAAGAACTCTACGTCCGAGAATTGATAGCCCAAGCTTTTAGACAGCCGGTTTAATTTGGCAAGCCGCTCAACATCCAATACGCTTGGTTTAGTTGAAGAATTAGAACCCATGATTACTCAATCCCTTTA
>JGI997J19993_1000165_pt1 | contig 22488 bp, 25 predicted proteins | sample Etolagbewater25m_FD_19993 | JGI IMG/M metagenome (IMG submission 19993)
GAGAGCCAGAGTATCCTAAAAGCGCTCAACAACCATGGGATCAGTGCGCCCTGGCAGTGGACATAACCTGAGTGATCTGGCGAATACTGCTTGAAAAGCAAATATAAAGCACCAAAGCGACCGGCGCATAAAGGCGGATAGCCATATCGAGAGTGAAAACATGCACATCAGTACCGCGCACCTGGCTGGGAGACTCAGAACAACGGCGATTCAGCATGAATCGCTCAATTTAGGTCATAAGATGCAGCAGTTTCATTCAGGACGACTCGACAGCGTGCGCCGTAAGATGGCAGACGACAGCATACCGGCTCTTTATGTTTCGGACCTTCATGCCATCCGGTGGCTTTCCGGGTTCACAGGTTCCAGCGCACGCCTGCTTGTGGGTAAGGAGAGGGCAGAGCTCTATACGGATTTCAGGTACCGGGAGCAGGCGCAGGAGGAGGTTCAGGGATGCAGTGTACATATCGTTTCAAGTGGTTTTCCCGGGAGCGTTGCTTCGAGCGTCGCTTCGTTGGGTGGAGAGCTTTTCGTGCAGTCCGAGTCGATTACCTTCGATGAAGTGACAAGGCTCGAGGACGTTGAGGGGATTACAAGGGTTTCAGGGGCCAGAAATCTCCTTGGAGGGCTCAGGATGCTCAAGGATGCGGCTGAACATGATGCGCTGCGAAGGGCTGCACAGGTTTCCGAAAAAGTGTTCGAAGAGGTGCTTGGCCTGGTAACACCCGGGATCACCGAACAGGAGCTGGCAGCGGAAATCTCCTGCAGGCATCGTCGTTATGGCGCGGAAGGAGATTCGTTCGATCCTATCGTCGCTTCAGGGGCGCATGCCGCACTGCCGCATGCCCGTCCTCGTCCGGTGAGGCTCGAGTGGAATAGCCTGCTCGTTATCGACATGGGTTGTATGGTCGGGGGATACGCTTCTGATATGACAAGGACGGTTGCCCTTGGAACACTGCCTGACGAAGCGGAGGCAATGTATGCAATTGTCAGGGATGCTCAGCAGCTCGGCCTCGATTCGGCTGTTGCAGGAATGCAGGCAAGGGAGCTTGATGCAGTTGTGCGCTCTTTTATAGAAGGACATGGATACGGTGATGCATTTGGCCACAGCCTGGGGCACGGTGTTGGGCTTGAGGTGCATGAGTTTCCACGGATCAGCAGCCAGTCGGAAGATGTTCTTCAGCCCGGTATGGTGTTTACGATAGAACCGGGAATCTACCTGCCCGGGATGTACGGGGTGCGCATAGAGGATACCGTCATCCTGCATCCCGATGGTCCCGAGCCTCTGCAGCAGTTTCCCAAGAAGCTGGTGAGGGTGTGAGGAGTTACAACTCGTAACTAACTGATAAGTCGCTTGAGGGTGATGGCGTAGCTGGAGAGGGTCAGGAGGGGGTTGGCATTGCGCTTCAGGGCGTGTATGGTTGCCTCTGTTTCCCTCGCGATGGCGTCTGTGTCAGCATTGGGGAAGTTCGTTCTGAATCGGTCGGTTGTTGCTGCCATGTCAGGGTAGTTCAGCGCGGCATAGGCAGGGTCTGCCTTCTTGTGGGTGATATCCTGGAAGAAAAGAAGGAGCGCTCCGCAGAACAGCGTGAGTTCCGGTCGTGAAAGGGTTTTTGCCATCTCTTCGGTTTCACGTATGGCGTCAATCATTCGGTTTGGTGTCAGGAGTGTCCTCAGAAAGTTGACAGCCCTGGTCCTGAGTTCGGCGAGCTGCGGTGTTCCTTCTTCCTGATACGGGTTTTCCATGCCGAGGATCAGTTCAGTCGCTGTATCGAGGTTCCCCCTGGAGAGGCTCGATACCAGGTTGACTGATGTTTCGTCAAGCTGCGGGGATCGACTGGTGATCCAGCTTTTCAGTTCCAGTGGGGATACTCGTGAGAACGCAAGGACCTGGCATCGCGACCGTATTGTCGGCAGTACGCTTTCCGGTCGGGAAGAGACCAGGATGAACAGAACGTGCGGAGGGGGCTCTTCGAGCAGCTTGAGGAGCTTGTTCGATGCTGCCGGGTTGAGTTTTTCAGCCTGGGATATGATGAAGACTTTTCTTCCACCGCTGGCTGGCATGAAGGCGGCTTTCTGCTGGAGTTCACTGACCTGCTCAGTAAGTATGCCCATTGCTCTCTCCATCGACGGTGCCATGTAGGGGTTTTTCTTTCTCCGCTCCATCAGTGCGTCATACCGTGCTTTTGCTTCGGTAAAACGCTTGTTTTCGCTTTTCGCGGGGTCAGTTTTCTCGAGCAGTACTGCTTCGATGGGGAAAAGGTATTCGATATTGGGGTGGAGGAAGCGGTCTGCCTGCAGGCAACTCTGGCAGACGCCGCAGGCACCCTGTTCAGGTGAGCCCTGGGGCGAAGAGCAGTTAAGCAGCTTGGCCAGTTCGAAGGCAGTCTGCTCTTTGCCGGAACCTTCCGGACCGGTAAAGAGATAGGCATGGGCCAGCCTGTCAAGGCTAAGGGATTGTATCAGAATCCTTTTTTGCAGCTGTTGTCCGATGATTTCGTGCCAGCCCATGACCTCCCTGTGATTAAATGAATGTCAGCCAGTTTTCGGGGTCGTTGCCTGTTCTGACAACGTCCAGGTAGGCACTTTGCAGCTTTTCGGTGATCGGGCCGCGTTTTTCATCACCTACCGGGTATTTGTCGATGCTCCTGACCGGGGTGATTTCCGCTGCAGTACCGGTCATGAAGACTTCGTCTGCAATATAGAGCGCTTCGCGGGGAATCAGGGTTTCCTGGACCTGGTAGCCGAATTTCCTTGCCAGCGTCATGACTGCGTTGCGGGAGATACCGGGAAGAATCGACTGACCGGTCATCGGGGTGTAGATGATGCCGTCACGAATGACGAAGATGTTTTCACCGCTTCCCTCTGCGACATAACCATTGACATCCAGCCCAATGCCTTCAGCGTAATTGTCCATCAGGGCCTCCATCTTGATCAGCTGCGAGTTGAGATAGTTACCTCCAGCTTTGGCCCATGTCGGCATGGTGTTGGGGGCCAGCCTTGCCCATGATGCCACTCGCACGTCAACACCGGTTTCAAGCACTTCCTCGCCAAGGTAGCTGCCCCATTCCCATGTGGCTATAGCAACCTCTATAGCAGCCATGGTAGGGTTGACGCCGAGCGCACCCTGACCACGGATGACAAGTGGCCTGATATAACAAGCTTTGTGTCCGTTAGCCTTGATGGTCGCTATGATGGCTTCTTTGAGTTCTTCTTCCGAGTAAGGAATTTCGATACGGTAGATTTTGGAGGACTGGTACAGACGCTTGACATGTGCATCGAGAAAAAGTATTGCAGACCCTTTTTCGGTATCGTAGCACCTGATGCCTTCGAATGTTGAGGAGCCGTAATGTACTACATGTGAGAGGATGTGGATTTTTGCATTCTGCCAGTCAAGCAGCTCGCCGTTCATCCAGATTTTTTCTGACGTGCTCATTATATGCGCGTTGATTTGAATATGCTGTGAGGACTGCCTTGAAAAGGTGCCCTTGAGATATAAACATCAAAGATAGTCTGTTTTGTCGTTTTTTAAAGCAGGGGCAAGGGATTTTTTATCCTAAAATACAGTGCGGGGCCTATAACGCAACTGTCCCGTGCAGATAGTGCCGGGACAGTTGTCGAAAGCTCTCTCGTAGGCTTCAGCCTGGTGATCGGAGGTTCAGTAGATGCGATCGTAGACGCCATCTACCTCCCTGAGGATCGGTTCATATGAGGCCACTTTTCTGCCGAAGCAGATGCCTATCGATTCATAGAATGCAACCTGGTCGAGGTCGACATACTTCTGTTCAATCGCTTTGGAGGATTCAATGAATTCGATTTTCCGTCCTTTGACTTTCGAAACGGTAACGCCAGATTTACCTTCGGAAAGGAGGAGTACCGCTGCGGCTCCGGCTTCATAGCCGAAATTGATGTCGTATGCTGAAGAGTTGCCCGCCCTGACCAGGTGACCGGGAGTGACTTCTCTTACTTCAGGGAGTTCGTAGATCCCTTCGACGAACATACCGGTCTCTTTCATGAACACAGGCATTTCCTTGTCAGCTTTCAGGCGTTTCTTGAGCTCCTGGCAGACATATTTTCCTGCCCCGGCAAGTTTTTTGTGTCCGAATGCATCTACGCCAGCAGCCTCGTCTACAATATCTGAACCGTCAGCGTTCTTGAGCCCTTCAGCGACAACGATAGAATAGGTGCCTGCGTGCACGTCACTCTGGCGAATGCGGCGGGTAAGCCGGCTTACGGCATGTTCATAGACGATGTCCCAGTCTGCAGGGATCTCCGGAATGAGGATACAGTCAGCTTCAGCAGCAATGCCGCTGCGGAATGCAGTGTGGCCAGCATATCGGCCGAACACTTCCGTGACGATGATCCTGTTGTGGGTGCGACCTGTGGTTTTGAGGTCCTGGACGAACTGGGCTATGCGGTTTATTGTCGAGTCACCGCCTACCGAGTAGGTCTGCAGGTCGAGGTCCATGGTCTTGGGGGCGTGCACACAGCTGATGCCGTTCATGCTGAGGTCCACCATGACACTTCCACTGTCATCACCACCGCTGATGACCAACCCGTCAAGGTTGAATTTGTTCATTCCCTCCTTGATGCGGTTGTATTTTTCAGGATTGCTGATCGCCTTGATTTTGACCCTCGAGTGCCCGGCTTCCGACCCTGCGAAATTTGCGTCGAACTGGTCGAGACGGTGGGGATCCAGCAATACCAGGGATTCCTGGTCGACAAGGTTGTACAATCCGGCATAACCGTTGGGGATGATGTAGAGCTCTATCCCTTTCGATAGCGCCATGAACGCAGCTCCCTTGATAACGGCGTTCAGGCCGCCGCAATCTCCTCCGCTTGTCAGGATGCCAAGTTTTTTCACGGGTAATATCTCCTTATGATGAATCGGGTTATGTGGTGATGTAGCAAGGCTTGCGATAGATCAAGATAGAGTATGGCGAAAGATTTTTCAACCTATTTCATGCCGGGGGTGCTGGATAGAACCAATATTTGCAGCGTTGTCACTCATATCCTACCTTATGATAATCATGACGATCATCGATGAATTACGCATAGCCTGGGTTCATCTCAGGGAACGGAAACGGCAGTCGATCCTCACCGCCCTGGGCGTAGGCGTTGGCTCTGCCATGCTTATCACCACCATGGCCCTGGCGTCCGGTTCATCAAGGAATGTCGTAAGCCGGATTATCGATATATCGCCCCATGTGATCCTTACTTCCGAGAGGCTGGAGCCTCTGGTGCCGGAGAATCTTATCGGTAAGAAGCAGGGCATGGTAAGCATGGTTGAAAAGAATATCACCACTGAGGAGAAGGATACCATCAAGAGGTATGCCGACGTTGTTGCTTCGGTTTCAGCCGATCCTGAAGTTGAAGTTGTTTCCCCGTTTGTCCAGACCAAGCTTATCCTGCGCAACCGTTCCCGGTTCACTCCCTGTATCGCCAAAGGGATTGAGCCTGCCAGGGAGGGTGGCATTGCAAGCCTGAAGAACAAACTGCTCGAGCCTGGCGCACTCGATGAACTGGACTACACCCCAGACGGCATTATCCTGGGTTCACTCCTTGCCGAAAAGATGAATGCATCGCATCGTTCCCGCCTTGTCCTGATCAGCCAGAATGGGAATGAGTACCCGGTTGTGGTTGTCGGGCGGTTTTCGACAGGGTTCAATGCCCGCGATGAACAGGAGGCCTATATCAATCTTTCCCTTGCCCAGCGTATAGAAGGGCTACAGGCAACAGCGGTCAGTGGTATCGGGATGAAGACATCCCGGGTAGACCGGGCATCAGCAGTCGCCAGGCGCCTGGAATCCGCTACCGGTTACCGGGCTGAAAGCTGGGATGAGACCAACCGAAACGTGATCGATTTCTATAACCGGAACAACAATATTACACTGGTGCTTGTAGGATTTGTGTTCATTGTTGCCGGTCTCGGTGTCTCTTCTGTCATGACGACGGTCGTACTGCAGAAAACCAAGGATATTGCCATCATGCGCTCTATGGGGGTGCAAAGGGGGAGCATTACGCGGATTTTCATGATAGAAGGCTTTCTGATAGGCCTGCTCGGTGTGGCTTTTGGCAGTCCGCTTGGTCATTTTATCTGCAGGATAGTTGCTTCTATCCGCTATGCAGCAAACACTGCAGGAGTTATCCAGACCGATCGCCTCAACGTGTTCGAAACCCCCGAATCCCATATCGTTGTCATTGTGTTTGGTATCGTCGTCACCATTCTCTCGTCATATGGCCCGGCAAAGCGTGCGTCAGGATTCCTGCCGGTACGCATACTGCGGGGCCAGGTGAACTGAGGATGGTATGCCAGGGCGGTGGATTTCAGAGAATTAATGATATCTTTCAGCCGTAGAGTTCTCTTTGTGTGTAACCAAAACCCATTACAGGATATGATGCGTGTCGGGATAGGGATAGACGTCCATCAGTTTACAGAAAACAGGAAGCTTGTCGTAGGCGGCGTGGAGATTCCGCATACGATGGGTCTCAAGGGCCATAGTGATGCCGATGTGCTGTTGCACGCCATCAGTGATGCCCTGCTTGGTGCAGCGGCACTAGGGGATATAGGCAAGCATTTTCCTGATACGAGTCCTGACTTCAAGGATATAGACAGCCAGATATTGCTGCGGCATGTGGGTAAGCTTCTGCGTGACGAAGGGTATACGATTAACAACATCGATTCTATGCTCCTCATGGAACGTCCGAAAATTGCGCCATACATCACCCAGATGTGCAAGAATATAGCTTCCTGCCTGGATATCGATGCCGGGCTGGTATCAGTCAAGGCGACGACAAACGAACAACTCGGTTATATCGGCAGGGAAGAGGGTGCCGCCGCTCATGCCGTGTGCATGATCAGCAGCTGATGGGAACCTCTGCAATGTTGGTTCCCCGATCTTCAGGGCCTGGAGGTATCCAGGCTCCCGATGTAGTCATGTAAAGGAATCGTGGCCGGATCGGCAAAGTGGTGCTCGAGCTCCCTGGCAATTTTTTCGCCAATGTCTGGGTAGACGAAATTCATCGTGCCGATCTGTATCGCGCTTGCGCCGGTTACGAGGAATTCCATCGCGTCGCTGAAGCTCGATATCCCGCCCATGCCGACGACCGGAATCTTTACAGCGTTGCAGACCTCCCATACTTTTGCAAGGGCGATAGGCTTTATTGCCGGACCTGAGAGTCCTCCTGTCACATTGGTGAGCAGTGGCTTCCGGGTCCGGTAGTCTACAGCCATACCGACAACCGTATTGATGAGGGATACAGAGTCCGCTCCCGCTTCCTGTGCGGCAAGTGCAATTGCGCTTATGGACGTCACGTTCGGCGTCAGCTTGACCATCAGGTGGCGTTCTGTCAGCTCACGAAGCCTGGAGATGATCTCAAAGGTCGCCTCGCGGCTTACTCCCATGATCATGCATTCGCCTTTGACGTTCGGGCAGGAAAGGTTGATCTCGTAACCGTCTATGCCATCCATGCCGTCCAGTCTTTCTACAACCGTGCAGTAGTCGTCGATCGACTTGCCGGCAATATTGACGATGACCGCGGTATCGAGTTCCTGCAGGAAAGGCATTTTATCAGTGACGAACCTGTCAAGTCCGACATTGGCCAACCCTATGGCATTGACCATGCCACACGGGGTTTCAGCTATGCGCTGGGGAGGGTTTCCCCTCCGCGGTTCTGGAGATATCGCCTTGGTGACGATTCCTCCTATTGCAGACAAGTCGCTCAGCCGGTCGAGTTCTTCGCCGTACGACACTGTTCCTGATGCCAGCAGTACCGGAGAGCGGAGCTCGAGCCCCCTCCCCAACGATACCCTGGTTGTACGCACTACTTCTTCCTTCATACGTGTACTTCTTGCTTCTTGCTTGTACTCCCTCACTCATCACGCATTACTCGTAACGCATCACTTCAGGTAGTACTTTGTCGTGTACTCCCTGACCATGCGATGGGTGTTGTATTCCGGTGCGATGGTCGCAATGGCGTTACGGACCTTTTTGAGCCATTTGACCGGAATATTGTGTTCGTTGCGCTCGTAATAGGTCGGGATAATCTGGTTTTCAAGGATGTCATAGAGCTCTTCAGCATCCCTCTGGTCCTGCTCTTCAGGATTCTCGAACTGCTGGCCATGACCGATTGACCAGCCGTTTTCTCCGTTGTGGGCTTCAGGCCACCAACCGTCCGGAATACTGAAGTTCAATCCGCCATGCAGGGCGATTTTCTGTCCTGACGTACCACTGGCTTCCATTGGTCTGAGTGGGTTGTTGAGCCAGACATCGACACCGGAGATGAGGCGCTTGGCCACGCCGAGGTTATAGTTCTCGAGGAAGATGATCTTTCCCTTGAACTGTGGGAGGCGTGCATACTCGACGATTTGCCGTATGAATTCCTTGCCGGCATCGTCATGAGGGTGCGCTTTTCCTGAAAAGATGATCTGTAACGGCATCGATGGGTTATTGATGATCCTGCCGAGCCTGTCGAGGTCGCGGAAAATCAGCGGTGCTCGTTTGTAGGTTGCAAACCTGCGTGCGAAGCCTATGGTCAGTACATCCGGGGAGAGGGGGTTTTTTGTCGACCTCGAGGAATCCTCTTCCATGTAGGTCGCATAGACATGCTGGTGGAAGAGCTGGTTTGAAATGTAGCGGTAGACAAAGTCTATAAGGTTACGTTTCAGCCTGTAGCGCAGGCACCAGAGATCCTGATCAGAAACCGATGCAAGCGCTTTTTCTGCCTGTTCCTGCGATTCGGTGACCTGTTCGATACCGTCACTGAAGCGCTTCCAGAATGTGTCGGTGAACCCGGCTGCCCAGCTTGGCATATGAATACCGTTGGTGATATGACCGATCGGAACTTCTTCGACAGGTACCCCTTCGTAGAGGTGCTGCCACATCTCCCTCGATACCTCCCCGTGGAGTTTCGATACGCCATTTGCCGACCTGGAAAGGCGCAGAGCCAGGACTGTCATCGTAAAGAGGCTGTTCGGATCGTCGGGGTTCTCACTACCAAGCCGCATCAGGTCATCGAACTGAATGCCGCTTGGTTCCAGATACTTGTCGAATGAGTAGTGCATCATGTCACGCGAGAAACGGTCGTGACCTGCCGGGACAGGGGTGTGTGTCGTGAAGACACATCGTGAGCTGACCTCCTGTTTCGCTTCTTCCAGGGTTCTGCCTTCGGCAAGCTGATTCCTGAGGAGCTCGACAGTCAGGAACGCGGAGTGCCCTTCGTTCATATGGTAGACTGCCGGTTGCTCACCAAGGGCGTGGAGCAGTTTGACGCCTCCAATGCCGAGTACGATCTCCTGATTGATGCGCATGGTCTGGTCACCGCCGTAGACCCGGCTGCAGATGTTCCTGTAGTTGGCTTCGTTTGGAGGAATATTGGTGTCGAGCAGGTAGAGACGTGCTCTGCCGACCTGGAGCTTCCATGCCTGGGCGAATACCTCAGTCTGGCCTATCTCTACAGGGATAATGAGGTCCTTGCCGTCCGGCCCCGTGACTTTTTCGATCGGGAGGCATTCGGGATACTGGATCGGGTAGTCCTCTACCTGCCAGCCGTCCTGGTTGAGGTACTGCCTGAAATAACCTTCCTTGTAGAACAGGGTGATGCCGATGAAATTGAGTCCAAGGTCACTTGCTGACTTGATGTGGTCACCCGCAAGTATGCCGAGGCCTCCGCTGTAGATACGAACGCTTTCATGAATACCGAATTCGGCACTGAAATAGGCGACAGGGTTTTTTACGAGCCCGGGTGCGTTTTTCCCGGCCCAGGTGTCTTTTGCTGCCAGGTAGTCATCCATTTTCCTGGAAACCCTCTCGAGTTTTTCCCCGAATTCGCAGTCGATGCAGGCAAGGAGTTCGTCGTTGGATATATGCCTGAGCAGCTCTACCGGATTGTGGTTCACTCGTTCCCAGAGGAGTGGCGAGAGTTCCTTGAACAGTTCTTTTGTCTCCGTATCCCAGGACCACCAGAGGTTCCTGGACAGTTTCTGGAAATCAGCTATATATTTGCGCATAGGTAAAAGTGGGGTAAATGGTAACAGGGATGATTGCTATGGCATGTTCCCGATGGAGAAGCTTTTGCCATAGTTATAAATGAATCATTATCTTGACGGGAATAATTTACACTTTCTATTGTTCAAATCCACAAGCTGGTGGCACTGATTGAAAAAACAGTTCGTATAGCACATATTTCGGACCTGCATCTTTCAGGTGGCGCAGTAAAGGTGCAGGAAGCCCGCTTCAGGCGGTTGCTCGATGCTGTCCAGTCGGGCGGGTATGGCCATATCGTCTTTACCGGGGATATCGTCGATACTGCTGCCCCCAGGGATTGGTTTGCCTTCAGACGTATCCTGGAGCAACATGGTTTGTATGCATGGGAAGGGGTGACGGTGATCCCCGGGAACCATGATCTCATCAATCTCGAGGAGGAGATGCGCTTTTACAATGCACTCAACCCTGATAATGCTGGCCGCAAGCGGCGGTTACGAAAAAAATTGCAACATTTCTGCGAGGTTTTTCGTGAAACTATGACAGGCGATGAGAGTGTGGTCGGTTTTCCTTTTGTCAAGGTTATGCAGTTCGGAGAAGCGTCATTGTCGCTTGTCATGGTCAACAGTGTCTTCAATTGGCTGCCGTTTGACAATCCGCTCGGGGCCAGGGGATACGTTGAGCAGTCCGAGCTTTCTGCGCTGCTCGATCCTTCCGTGTGCGAGGCTCTTGAAGGAAGTACCGTTATCGGGGTCTGTCACCATGCCCCGAGGATCTATGATTCGGGGGTGTTTATCGACCAGGCTTTCGACTGGGGGATGGAGCTTATCAATCGCAGTGAGGTGATGGATACCTTCAGGCGTATCGGGGCATCCATGCTCCTGCACGGTCATTTCCATCGTTTCCAGGCCTATTATGATGACGGTATCCTGGTTGTCAATGGAGGCAGTTTCAGCTACAATCCCCGACGTTTCGGGGAAATAACGCTGCACCAGGACGGTCATCTTTCACACCGGTTTATCACGATCTGAAAAAGGGGAACCTTTCATGTTCAGAGGTGCATAAAACAAAGGGCTGCCACTATAAAGGCAGCCCATGAGTCGTTCAGATTTCGTCTTCTCTGTGTTCTGCAGTGTCAGTCCATTCCCCTGCGAGCAAGCTGGCGGTCAAGCATGAGGAGAGCCTGTCCCTTTTCGCCAGCCATTTTCAGTGTTTCGAGGATTTCCGAAGCCGTAGCCTCTTCTTCAACCTGCTCCTCTATGAACCACTGCAGCATGATCTGTGCAGCATAATCATTCTCCTTCAGCGCTTTTTCGTACAGCTTGTTGATGGAGGCCGTAACGAAACGTTCATGCTCGAGGACCTCCTCAAACATCTTTGTCGGAGACGAGAACTCTGTCGGGGGCTGTTCTATAGCCTGAAGTTCTACACGACCACCACGTTCGTTGAGATACTTGTATAATTTCATCGCATGCCCCTGTTCTTCCTGCTGCTGCAGTCGTAGCCAGTGGGCAAAGCCTGGAAGGTTTTCTGATTCGGCATAAGCTGCCATCGAGAGATAGAGGTAGGAAGAGTAGAACTCTTTCTGGATCTGGTCGTTGATCGCTTTCTGTAGTGTTTTGCTGATCATGAGCTGTGTATGCTTGTTAGGTTGTTGTTTATGTTCATTTCCATGTGTTTGCCCCCTGCCCCTTCGGCCTCGTTCCACTCGTACCAGATGTGTGAATCAGGATGCTTGCCGCTACAGCAACAGTCGTGTGTGCCAGGGCAGAAATGCAGTTGTTCATAGCGGTATATGAAACCTTGTGCAACCACTTCATCCAGAATGTGCGTAAGCTCTTCACTGCCAGCAGCAAAATGATCAGACAGCTCCTTGAGTGTACTTATACCTTTCTGCTGCAGGTATGTTGTAATGTCCTTCTGTTTTACTGGTAGCAAGCCCATTTCCTCCTGGTTGCTTCGGGAGCATCTTTCGAGTTGTATGCCTGTTTTCTGTAGCAGTTAGCTATAACCATACACTTCTCTAGTTTGTTTCCCGTGCGGTGACGTTCTTTGAAACCGTTGAAAAAACATGACAGCCGCAGGATGGCGGCTGTCATGTGGAGACTGAGGAGAAGGAGGTTTTCAGCTTGCGTGGTGCTCGGTATGATGTTCATTGCATGGGTGGTGCCTGTGGGGATCATGGCTATCCCTGCCCTCATGTTCATGGTGATGGCGGGGGATGTGCAGGCCTGATTTCCTCACTTCCTCGTCAAACCGGAAAAGTGCTCTGCCGTCCAGGGTGTTGATGATACGAGCCTTGTGCAGGAGGGAGGAAAAGAGATGTTCTTCCTCATGCTGCTCGGCTACATACCACTGCAGGAACTGGAAGGTGGAGAAATCCTTTTCTTCTAGCGCAGCGTTCACCAGTTCATTGATGTGGGTTGTCAGTCGTTCTTCTTCCCTGCAGGCGCACTCCATGAGGGATATCAGGGTGTCATAATCAGTGTCAGGCTCAGGTATGGCCGCTATGTGTGCAGTAGCACCGGTTTCATTGATATAGTCGAACAATCGCAGCATGTGATGCCGTTCTTCTTCAGCATGATGACGAAAAAAGCGCGCTGTATTGTCAAGGGATTGCGATAGCAGCCATGCACTCATCTGGAGATAGATGCTGGATGCTTCGGCTTCAAGGGTGACCTGTCGGTTGAGCTTTTCAAGGAGTGTTGTACTGAGCATGGCAGAAGGTTTTTACTTGTGAAAAAAGGGTGTTATCGGAACATCGTCGTAAGCTGTGCAGTCCATTGCTGAATGCGTTGTGGAGTCATGTCGTTCTGGTTGTCCGCATCCAGCGCAAGTCCTGCGAAGCTGCCGTTTTTCACTGCGCTGGAAGCTTCGAATTCGTAACCGTCTGTCGGCCATGCCCCGACTACAGTGGCACCGCATGCCACTACTGTATCATGAATGGTGCCCATGGCGTCAAGGAAGACATCGCTGTAACTGTACTGGTCTCCAAGCCCGAAGAGGGCAACGGTTTTTCCTGCCAGGTCAAGTTCCGCCATACCCGGAAGAAATTGTTGCCAGTCGTCCTGTAATTCGCCGAATCCCCATGTTGATGCGCCCAGTATGATATTGCTGTAGGAGAGCAGGGTATCTGCACTGGTTTCGGCGATGTCGTGCAGTGTTACATTGCCCAGTGCCTGGGCAATATCCCTTGCCGCAGTCGCGGTATTGCCTGTCGAGCTGCCGTAGAAAAGGCCTGTTGGTTGCATAGGTGGTACTGTGTTTATGGTTGTTAGTGGTGATCAGCTTGTGCGAAACTGCTGGACAAGTTCATCTATATGCAGTGCTTCCCGTGCGCCCTGCTGCACTGCTTCGTTGAACTCGTCGAAATCTTCTGGAGCGACCGCGACAGATACAAAGCCCAGCATGACCACAAACGGCGTTATCCGGTAGTTGCCTGCATCACGGCGCCGTTTGTCGTCCCACTCGTAACACTCTTCCATCAGGGAGAGAAGTGTGCTTTTCATCATGGTAAGCCGGATATACCGGTAATTGAGATGGTATTTCCCGCAGTTGCATTTGTGCAGAGAGGCTAGCGGGTGCCTGTGTCCCGGGGTACTGTGCTGTGTCATTGGTGTGTTTTTTTATTTATTTAAACTAAGTATAAATAACATCCTTGGTTTATGCAATCGCTTTTTTATTTATTTAGACTTTTTAAAAATAATAAAGTGTTCTATTTTAGATGAGATTTCTGGTGACGTGCATCGATGTGTACTTCCCGGGGGAGGTCATCAGCTGTTCGATGCAGGTTCGGTATTTGTATTCCGGTTACTCTACTATTCAAAGAGATTATCATGAAGCTGTCTATAACTGAAGAGAGGGCAGGTAGTGACTTCCATACATGGAGGCAAGCGCTGTATTGCAGTGGTGAGAGGCGTACAGATCTGGAACACTGGCTTTTCCTGAGGGTCTCAGGCGTGCTGTTTGGTGGCAAGCCGGGAGAACTTATCATTATCAAGCCGATTAATTGGGGACTGCCAATGGAGTGTGTGCTTTGCCATGCAGGAACGTTCTCCTCGGCATGGGGGCTGCGCTACAAGGCGCTTGCGGTCAGCCGCGAAAGCGTCAAGCTCATTATCTACAAAGAAGAGCGTGTTGAAAAGCGACTGAAGCAGGCTTCCAGGAAAATCCTTCACACTGCCCTCAAGTATCCTGTAGGACTTACTCCACAGTCGTTCCTGCATGAGGTATCGATGAGGTGGCAGGCATCAGGCGAAATTCCGCATGAAATCGGTATCGCTCTTGGCTATCCCCTCAAGGATGTATGGGGGTTTATGGGCTTGAGGCGTTGCAGGTGCAGCGGAAGCTGCGGGTGGCAGATTTTCGGCGATCCCAAGCCCTCCTGGAGAGTTCGTGACCGGTATCTCAAGGCAAGGAGTATGGCTGAACGTCTTCTCGAGGCCGCATGATGGGGCAGGTAAAGAACAATGCATGCCGCGCAACCCTGGGAGAGTCCACGGAAATGTACCTCCTTGCAGTTCTCCTGCTGGAGGAGCGATCAGAAGAAGCGACCGTGTCACTGCTTGCAGGGGAGATGGGACTGGGTATGTCTACGGTATCTGAAAAAAGGAAAAGCATGGTTGTTCTTCTGGGGTTATTATCCCTGTACGATGCATTCAGCCGGGCATACCGATACGCATGCCTGTGCGTCGAGGCTTGCGCATTCGTTGCAGGTATCCGGATCGATGACATAGATATCGTCGCCAGCTGTAATGGCGTTGACTGGGCATTCTGGTTCGCAGGCACCACAGTAGGTGCATTCCTCAGTTATAGCAAGTGCCATGGTTTTCTCCTTTTTTGGGGTTACGTAACAGGCATTCATGATGCCTTCAGTGGATAAGATAGCACAGGAACACCTGTTTCGTCAAGGAAGAAGTTGCCACTTTGGTCGACCGAACTCCCTACGCATTGCCACGCCAGGCATACCAGGTTTTCATCTCCTTGTGATCGTTGCAACAGCTGCAGCTGCCGGCGCTGTTACAGGTATGTTCTTCCTGTTGTAGTTGCGTGATTCGGCCCTTGCGTATCCATTGCTCAAGCAATGGTTCGATGGTATCCTTTGTTGTTTTGAATGTTGTACACAGTCCTGACATGGTGGCAGGGCCGTTTGCACTGAGGTGCTGCTTGATATCACTGAGTGTCATGTTGGGTAGATGTGTGACGTTGAAAAAAGAAGACCCGCCGCATAGGGGAGCGGCAGGTCTCTCGATGGAGTACCCGTTATGATAGTCAGGTACCTTGCGGTTTTTTTCCCATGAACCACATGACTGCTACTGCACCGGCAAAAAGTGCCACCATGAGTCCCGTCCATGAAAGCGCTGTGGCCGGGTCGGTGCCGAAGTTGGCAAGCTGGAAGTAGACAACGGCTGCAGCGTAGGCGAGACCGGTCGTCCAGAGTCCAGCAAAGAGCGTCCAGCCAAGCGTGGTTTCCCTGTAGACTGCAGCGATAGCTGCCGAGCAGGGGAAATAGAGCAGGACGAACAGCAGGTAGGCAAACGCGCCGGCCTGGCCCTGGAAGAGATGTACCATGGAACCGAAGATGGCGGTGTCAACCTCTTGTTCCTCGGCAGCAACTTCGAGGTCAGCAGTCTCTCCGAGGGTGATCCCAAGCGGGTCAGTGAATGTACCCAAGACACCGGAAAGATTCTCCGGAATGGTCGCAAATGCTTCCTGTATGCCTCCTGCAAGGTCGAAGCCTCCGGCATCTTCTTCATCGAGGCTCGCTTCATCAATCCCGATGTAGAGGGCATTGAGGGTGCCAACGACGGCCTCTTTTGCGAAAATTCCCGTAAAGATACCGACCGTTGCGGGCCAGTTCTCTTCGGTGATGCCCATCGGGGTAAATGCAGGAGTTATGGTTTTGCCGATGCTTGAAAGCACAGACTGTTCAGTATCTTCGTTACCGAAGGAGCCGTCTGTTCCCAGCGAGTTGAGGAAGCTGAGTACAACGATGAGCGGTACAAGGATTTTTCCCGCCCTGACAAGGAAGGTCTGCAGGCGTTCCCATGTCCTGGTCATGATACCTTTGATTGTAGGGATGTGGTAGGGAGGTAGCTCCATCAGGAACGGGCTTGCTTCACCTTTCAGGAGTGTGTTTTTCAGCACCAGGCCGGTGATGACGGCAAACAGGATCCCGGTGAGGTAAAGCAGGAATACGATATTCTGGCCGCCAACAGGGAAGAATGCCGCTGCAAACAGTGCGTAGACCGGCAGACGTGCTCCGCACGACATGAAGGGAGCCATCATGACTGCCATAAGCCTGTCGCGACGGTATTCAAGCGTTCTTGTTCCCATTATGGCCGGTACCGTGCAGCCGAAGCCGACAAGCAACGGTACAAATGCTTTGCCCGGAAGTCCGATGAAACGCATTGCCCGGTCCATGACGAATGCTGCGCGGGCCATGTAGCCTGAATCCTCGAGGATCGAGAGGAAAAAGAACATGAAGGCGATAGGGGGAATGAACGTGGCCATGGTCTGGATACTTCCTCCGAGACCAGCGGCAAGCAGCGTGACCAACCACACCGGAGCCCCGACCGATTCCAGCATGATGGCAAGGCCGTCGACGAAAATAGTGCCGGCAAAAATATCGAAGAAATCGATGAAAGCACCGCCGAGATTGATGGTGAACATGAACATGGCATACATGGCCAGAAGGAAGATCGGAATGCCCCAGCCCTTGCTGAGCACTACACGGTCTATCCTGTCCGAAAGCGATTCTTTCGTGTCGGAAGCCTGTTCGACAGTTTTTCTGATCACCTCTCCGATAAAGCGATAGTGGCCGTCGGCAATCAGGATGTCGGCATCTTCATCCAGGGTGTCCTGCACATTACGCCGGAGTTCTGCGGCACGTGATGATGCGGTAGTCCCGGCAATCTTTTCAGCGTGTGCATCTCCTTCGAGCAGTTTCAGTGCAAGCCATCTGGGGTCGGATTCTCCAGCCTTGCTGTCGAGTGCCAGAGAGCCTGCAAGCCTGTCTGCGGCTTTTTCGAGTGCCTCCTCGAAGGTGACGGAAGTTTCCGGTTTTCTGGGATCAAGGAGTTCCTGGTAGATGGCAATCTTCAGTGCGTCGATCCCTTTCTCCTTGGAGGCTACCAGAGGTATGACACGGCAGTCCAGAAGCTTTTCAAGTTGCTGCAGGTCTATATGCAGGCCCCGTTCTTCGGCACTGTCCATCATGTTGAGCGCAAGGATGACCGGCACTCTCATCTCGATGAGTCTGCTGGTAAGATAGAGATTGCGTTCCAGGTTCGAAGCGTCGACAATGTTGACGACCATGTCGGGATCACCCGAGAGGATGTACTCCCTGGTGACCTCTTCGTCAACAGAGGCACTGGTGAGGGAGTAGACTCCGGGAAGGTCGACAACTTCTACAGCGACATTTTCGTGCATGAAGCTGCCGGTTTTCCTTTCGACAGTCACTCCCGGCCAGTTACCGGTTTTCTGTTTCAGGCCGGTCAGGGCGTTGAACAGGGTTGTCTTGCCGCAGTTGGGGTTACCGGCCAATGCTATGGTGGCATGGCGGATTGCCTGTTTTTTTTCGCGGTTGTTTTGCTGCATGATCAGGGTGTCAGGCATCAGCGCACCTCCTCGACGATAATCTGCTCCGTATCCTGTCGGCGAAGCGTCAGTTTATAGTTCTTGACCTCTATTTCCATCGGGTCGCCAAGGGGGGCCGTACGGATAACCGATATCCGCTCTCCCCTCAGGACGCCCATATCGGCAAGTCGCTGCTTCAGCTTTCCTGTTGTTGTCAGCTTCCGTACAGCAGCACTCTGGCCAGCCTTGAGTTCTGAAAGTTTCATGTGGGTTGTTACTGTTTGACGTGGATATGTTCAGCCATGCCACGGCCAAGGATCAGCCTTGTTTCGCCGAGGCGTATGACCAGGGGGCCTCTTCCCCGATTCTGCTGCACGGTGATCAGCCGGCCTTCGACCAGGCCCATCTCCCGCAGCCTCTGGGGGTTGTGCTGCTTGTGCATCCGGAAACCGAAGCCCCGGCCTTGTCCATTTTTGCCGGAAGAGAGGGCGGCAATGGTGCCGCCTTCCCCCGGTTTCAGCGATGCAAGTAGTGTGGTCTGCATGATAATCCGGTTCAGAATTCTGCTGCGAGCTGCATGGTGACCTGGTCAGTATCGGTATCGTCGACCTTGCCTATCCTCAGGTATTCAAGCCCGACAGTGGCGCCTTCAGCGAGTTCCCATGCCACTGTGCCGCCGTAGTGGCGCTCCACTTCGTAATCGTCAGCACCTCCGATACGTACGGCAACTGAAAGCGGGGAAGGCATATCCCAGGCAAGTTCGGTATTCCAGGCAGCCGGTTTTTTTCCTGTATTGCTCCCGTCCTCGAACTCTTCCGTGGCTCCGAGGTATTCAGCCATCAGGCAGAATTCACCCATACCTGTCGCCAGGTAAGTCGACCAGCCGCCAACCAGGTCAGAGGTTTCTTTATCGTCTTCCTGAAGGGTGTCGCTGTCGCCAATGTTGTTCGTCCATGAGGCTCCGATATCCCACCTGAAGTCACCCTCTTCTCCATTGAACGAGGTCATGGCAACAAGGGTGTTAACTTCATCCTTCCCGGTTTTCTGCACATCGCCTTTGTATACGCTCAGTGATGCCAGAAAGGTTTCATCTGCATAGCCGAGGTTCACGCCTGCCTGCTGCTTGGTTTCACCGAGTTCCAGGGTGAGCGGGTCGGAAATCATGGCCGATGGGAAGGCGCCAAACGGTTGGGTGTAACGACCCATGTCCACGAAGAGCGGTAGCCCTTCCGGGGTGAGGGTTACGAACGCTTCATCCACCTCGATGCCATCTGTGCCATCTGTGCCATCCTCTTCATAGAGGAGGAGAAGCTGGGCGCTTATCCAGTCGTTGATCTGTGCTTCAAGTCCGAGTTCGAGGGTGGCAAGAGTGATGTCTGAGGAGCTTTCCCCCTCGGTATCGCTATAGGCGGCTTCGGTTTCAACCAGCCCGGTAAGTGACAGCCTGTCTGTAAGCTTCTGTTCGGCTTGAGCCTGGAGTGCAGGGATAGTCAGAAATGAAAGCAGAATGGGTAATGAGTGTCGTTTCATGTTTATATGCGCTTGGTTAGAGTTTATTTGTTTTGACAAAGTATAATTAATAGATGGAAATATATTCTTATGTAGACAAATTAAAAATAATACATCAAAAAAAACCGCATAAAATGTATGCGGTGCAACATGGTTGAGGAGTATGAAGTGGAGATCACATCATGACTACATCAGTTCTTCCATGGTATGGGTGTGTGAGGCCACGTAGGCTTCTATCCGCCTTGCATGATCCTTGTCGCCCTGGTTCAGCTGCCTGAAAAGTTCGTCAGCTACCGAGTGTACTTCATCACTGTCCAAGAAGGCCTGGTAGTGTGCTTCACCGATGCTGTTTTCAATCTCCAGGGCTGTGCTGAAGGCTTCTTCACGAGGCGGACAGTTATCACCGAAGCGCTCGATAAGTGTAATCACCAGGCTGTTGGCCTCCCGTATGCCTTCAAGGTCAGGAGCCAGAAAACCTTCTGCCAGTGAGCAACCGTTTTGCTGGTTACTTTTTTCATACCGCAGGAGCGCGGCATGGTTCCTTTCCTCGATGGCAAGCTGCCACCAGAGTTCCTCATCTTCTGGATAGAGGTCGTGGAAGAGGGTGTAGAGTCGCGAAATATTGAGCTCCAGCTCAATAGATTCATGGAGGATGTCGGACAGGTTCTTGTTCATGGGAATACCAATTTTTACCGTTGTCCAGAAAAAGCGATACCCTACTATAAAACTAAAAAAAATCTTTATGTTTCCAGACGGATTTGGAAGGATAATCGTAAACTGTGTACAAGGAAAACAATAAAAAGATGACCGTAAAGAAACTTGACAGGAATTTCCTGCAGCGACTTCTGGGGATTCCGGCTACATCGAAACCTCAGGATGCAGGCTGCTGGGCGTTTCGCGATGGGATTGTATCCCTCGATCTTGCAAAGGCCGGAGAGTTGTCTGCTCCCGGGGGCGCTATGAGGCTGGACGGAAAGGGACTCCCTTACCCGTTGCTTGTGGCTAAAAGTAAAGATGGTAAGCTCCATGCGTTTAAAAATGTCTGCACGCATGGGAAGCGCGCTCTCGATCCTGTGCCGGGGACAGATACCGTCCAGTGCTGCAGTATAGGAACGTCAACCTTCAGGTACGATGGGACCCTTGTCGAAGGACCGGCAAAAGGACCGCTCAAGGTACATGATGTCAAGGTCAACGGGCAATCGGCCGAGATCAGGATCTGAGAAGTTGTACGTACGGGGATGGTTTCCGGAGCACTTGCCGGTATTGACGTAGTCTGAAATGGGCCCGGTAACGCAGCCGGCTCCAGGGAGTGCCTGGAGCCGGGCATAGACATGATGTCAACTGTCTGCAGTGGCGACCTGTTTACTGGTGCCGGTAAGCAGCATATTCCTGGAGGTTCTTGACACCGAACTCCTCCTTGCGTAAGGCATCTATTGCCTGCACAGATGCCTCTGCAGCCTCGATGGTGGTCACGAAAGGTACACCGCTCGTGACGGATGCTGCGCCTATCGATTCCTCGTCGTTAAGTGCCTGTTCGCCGAGAGGGGTATTGATCACAAAGTCGATTTTCCCGAGGCGTATGGTGTCGAAAATGTTTGGACGCCCTTCTTCACCTACCTTGAAGACTTTTTTGCAGTCGATACCATGCTCGTTCAGGAATTTCTGCGTGCCCGACGTAGCAACCAGGTCGAAGCCTATTCGGTAGAGATCCCGTGCGATCTGGATGATTTTGTCATTCTTGTCGCGATCGTTGACACTGATGAAGACAGTTCCGGAGAGCGGAAGCGCCATATTTGCAGCCTGGTATGCCTTGGCAAAGGCTTCCGGGAAGTGATACGCAAGACTCATGGCTTCACCGGTAGAGCGCATTTCCGGTCCGAGGTAGATACCGGATTTGACGAACTTGGAGAACGGGAAGACCGGCTCCTTGATGGCCAGGTGCTTCATGCCAAGTTCATCGCAGTCAGCAAGGCGGTACTCCTTGCGCAGGTCGCAGAGCTTTTCGCCCAGCATTACCCTGGTAGCAATCCTGACGACCGGTACAGCTGTGGCTTTGCCGACAAATGGCACTGTGCGGCTTGCCCTGGGGTTGACTTCGATGACGAAGACCTTGTCGTTCTGTACTGCGTACTGGACGTTCATAAGACCAATTACCTCGAGTCGCTTCGCCAGCCGCTTCGTGTACTCTTTCATGGTCGCAATGGCCGAGGGGCTGATGTTATGGTAGGGCAGGATCGAGGTCGAGTCGCCACTGTGGATACCCGCTGCTTCGACGTGTTGCATGATACCGCTGACAACACAGTCCGTGCTGTCGGCAATGGCGTCTATATCGAACTCGACTGCGGTTTCAAGGAAACGATCGATAAGCAGCGGGTATTTTTCTGAAATGAAGAGCGCCTGGTCGACATACTCCTTGAGGGAGTCGTCGCTGTAAATAATCTTCATCGCCCTGCCACCGAGTACATAACTCGGCCGGACAAGAACCGGATACCCGATGCGGTTGGTTATTTCCTGCGCTTCCTCGAAACTGACGGCGGTATCATAGTCGGGATGAGGAATCTCGAGTTCACGCAGGATTGCCCCGAACTTCTTGCGATCCTCTGCAAGGTCGATGCCCTTGCTCGAGGTGCCGAGTATGGTAATGCCTGCTTCGTCGAGGCGTGAAGAGAGCTTGAGCGGAGTCTGGCCGCCAAAGCTGACGATGACGCCAAGCGGCTGTTCGTGCTCTATGATTCGTATGGTGTCCTCGAAGGTCAGAGGTTCGAAGTACAGCTTGTCAGCAATGTCATAGTCAGTGGATACCGTCTCAGGGTTGCAATTGACCATGATGGTTTCGTAACCGGCCTCCCTGAGGGCGAAAACTGCCTGTACGCAACAGTAGTCAAATTCAATGCCCTGGCCGATCCTGTTGGGTCCGCCACCAAGGATGATCACTTTTTTCCGGTCTGAACTTACCGATTCGTTTTCTTCTTCGTAGCTCGAATAGTGGTACGGGGTTTTAGCATCGAATTCTGCAGCGCACGTGTCAACAGTCTTGAATACGGATTCTATTCCGCAGGCTTTCCTGAGCTCTCTGAAATGCTCCTCCTTCGCAGAGAAGATATAGGCCAGCTGGCAGTCGGAAAAGCCGTTTTGTTTAGCTTCTAGAAGCTTCTCTCTTGAAATCTTTCGGGCCAGATTCCTGGCCTCGCTCGACATTTCTGGGGCGGGAGTGATCATGGAAAGACGAATGTTTTAAGAAATGTGTAGCAATACGAACCTTCGGTATAATATACTACCGTAAGGCTGAAAAAACCGGTAAAGTATACGAAAATGCCCCTGCTTATCAAAGCCGGTTCAGGGAAGAGCGAATTACCTGAACTTTTTTTACATTACTACTCGTTGCAGCTGGCCGGCTGGTTCGCTGCGGATTTCTTTTTTT
>JGI997J19993_1000167_pt1 | contig 22340 bp, 19 predicted proteins | sample Etolagbewater25m_FD_19993 | JGI IMG/M metagenome (IMG submission 19993)
GGGTATGAAAAAACAAGAAGCTATTGCTTACGCGACAGCAACACGTGCTAAACCAATCTTTTTAACTGCAGCAGCAATTATTCTTGCTTCAACGCTATTAGCCGGAGATGCTGTATTTGGTGGTCTCGGTGTTGCTCTTATTTTTGGAACAGTAGCAGCCGTTGTAGCCTCTCTTATAATTGTGCCTGTACTTTTATATATGGCAGACTTAGAAAAGCACTTTCACTTTCATGAGAAAAAAGCGGTATCAATTAACGACCCACTATAAGCTTCAAAATTTTACGCAGTATTCAACTGCGTGAAAATCATCTTGTAAAAATAATATAAATGGAATAGAGAAAGATTAAACCTCACAAAAGAGGTTTAATAAAAAGAGTAGAATGAAATTAAATTCTTGCGTAGTTTACGCTAATGCATGCTTCAAGAGCTGCAAGTTCAGATAAGGTAGTATCATCAACAGCATTATCAACTAAAATTACAGCGAGTGCTTGTGATTCTTTATTTCTAGCAAGCGAGAAGTCAGCGATATTAACATTATGTTTTGCAAGAGTTGAACCTATACTTCCAATAACACCAGGAACATCACTGTTTTTAAATAAAATCATGTCACCTTTAAGAGCAACTTCAATATCAAAGCCATCTATTGCAACTATACGCTTCACACCATCATCAAAAATAGTAGCAGAAATTGTTGTAGTTTTTTCAGAGGTTGTAAGCTTAATAGTAATAAGATTTTTAAATACAGTAGAATCAGCCAATGCTTCAGCTTCTATTTTTATACCTTTTTCTTTTGCTACAAATTCAGCATTCACGTAATTAATAGTATCACCACTGTTTTGACTCATAGCTCCAACTGCAACAAATGTAGCTAAAGAATCAACATAACTAGCTATCTCACCATGTCCACTAACTTTAATGGCAATAATCTGAGATTTATTCATTTGAGACTCTAAGAAACCGATTTTTTGTCCCATTTCTAAGAATGGTTTCACAAAAGAAGGTATTTTAGACTCATCTATTGGTAAGTTCATTGCATGAGGATATGCTATGCCTTTTGCAGCTTCGATTGCGTTTGCCGCAGCCTGAGTCCCTATATTGTACTGAGATTCAAAAGTATTTGCACCTAAGTGAGGAGACACAGTAACATTATCAAGATCTAATAATGGATGATTAATTGCTGGTTCTTTGTTAAATACATCAATACCCGCAAAACGCACCTTACCATTTTTAAGATTATTATAAAGTGCTTCTTCATTGTAAAGACCACCACGAGCACAGTTAATTACCACTACTCCATCTTTCATTTTAGCGAATTCCGGTTCATCAATCATACTAATAGTCTCTTGGTTTTTAGGAGTGTGTATTGTGATAATGTCACAAGCTAAAATATCATCAAAATTTTTAGTATATGTCATGTCGCAATCAGTAACTTTTGATGGGTGGATGTAAGGATCATATGCAACAATATCCATCTCAAAAGATTTTGCACGTTTTGCAACACGAGAACCAATGTTTCCAAAACCGATAACACCTAGTTTTTTACCTTTTAACTCATATCCGTACCATTTCTCACGTTTCCAGATTCTATCTTGTTTCAGGTCATTATGTGAGTATGGAAACATTCTCATACAAGAGAGCATATGAGCCATTGTAAGTTCAACTGCAGCAATAGTGTTAGCAGTCGGAACATTCATTACAATAATACCTTCTTTTGAACATCCTGGAATATCTACATTATCTACACCAACACCAGCACGAACAATTGCTTTCATGTTTTTGGCATTAGCAATAAATTTTTCATCAACATCAGTTGAACTTCTTGTGATTGCAACATCAGCAGTTGGTATTATAGTTTCAATAAGCTCAGTTTTATCAACATCAGCCGCCATAATAAAGTTTATATTATTATCATTTTTAAGCATTTCAAGACCAGCTTCATGAATATGGTCACAAACTACTACAGTATATTTTTGCATTTAGTATTCCTCTTTATACGGCTTTACAATTGCCGAAATTTGATAGTTTTTTAGTACTTTTACTAAAGAATTTAATTTATCCATATCTTGTGAATAAATAAGTAACTCTACGCCCTGTTTATCTTTTTTAAGATAATATCTCAGCTCATGTTGCTTTAGTTCCTCTTTCAAACAAAAAAGTTGATAGGGATCTAAAATAGAAGCAGAAAGCTTATAGGTAATAGTTTTAATTATTTTTTCATCTAAGTCAACTCTTACATAAACCTCATTAACAGGATATGAGTACCCTAATCTTTGAGTTTTAGAAAAATGATTTAACCAAACTTTTTCTGGTTTTTTTTGAGCCACATTACTACTGAGTTCCAATGGTTCGCTATTTCCAAACTCAACAGATGAGTTAATGGAGATAAGAAAGAAAATTATAAAAACAGCTACTCCTAGTGCTAAAAAAGGAGCAAACCATTTTATAATTATTTGCATTTTATATGCTTATTGAAATTTATCTTTTATTAAATCACCTAAAGAGTGTGATTCATTATCATTAATTTCTTCAAGCATTGCTTGATTTTTAATATAATCTAATTTTTTAACAGATAAACGGATACGGTCACGTTTCGTATCAATAACTGCTATAGCAGCTTCAATATCTTGACCAGCTTCTAACTCTTCTTTTACAAGTGGAGCTAAATCTTCATCACGAATAAGTGCGTCAACACCATCTTCTAAAGAAACAAAAACACCAAAATCTTTGATATCACGGATAGTACCATGAACAATAGAGTTAGTATTATGAGTTGTAGCAAATTTATCAATAGGAGACTCTAAAAGAGTTTTTCTATTTAAAGATATTTTTTGGTCTTCAGAGTTGATTTTAGCAATTTTAACTTCAACTTCTTCACCAGATTTTAAAACATCTTTACATTTTGTGTTTTTATCCCAAGAGATATCTTGGTTATGTAAAAGACCTTCTACGCCAGCAATACGTACAAAAGCACCAAAGTCAGTTAATGAAGTAACTGTACCAGTTACAATATCACCTTCTTTATAGTTTTTCATAAATTCATCAAATGGTTTTGGTAAAAGTCTCTTAAGTGAAACACGTAGCTTATGAGTTTTAGAATTTATTTCTATAACTTCAACATCAATTTCTTCACCTACTGTTAAATAATCATTAGGATTTTTAACATTTTTGTCCCAAGTAATTTCTGATATATGTAAGAAACCTTCTATATCATTACCAAGATCAACAAATACACCATAAGCTTCAATATTTGAAACAGTTACGGTAATAGTATCGCCTTCATCTAATTCAGATTCAACTTCTGCCCATGGATCTGGAAGAACTGCTTTAATAGAAAGTGAAAGATGTCTTTTATCTTTATCATAAGAAATAGCTTTAACAGTTACTACATCACCTTCTTTGTAAAGTTTTGATGGATTAACTGGACCTTTATAGCTAATTTCATTGTAATGTACAAGACCATCAACACCACCAACATCTACAAACATACCGTAGCTAGTGATTTTTTTGATTGTACCTTCAACAATAACATCGTCTGCCATTAATTGATCAATAATCTCTTTCTTTTTCTTTCTTTCTTCATTAAATAATTTACGACGAGAAACAATTATTGAGTTTTCCGCTGGATCTATTTTAATAACTTGAGCTTTAATCTTGCGACCTACAACATCATCTGTGTCTTTAAACGCAGCTAATGAACGAGGCATAAAGAATGCTACTGCATCTGCTTCTACAACATAACCACCACGGTTTTTACTAGTAATAATACCTTCTATAATTACATCTTCAAAGTCATCTTTATTTGCATCAATAAACTCAATAGTTTTTTCTTGCTCTAAAACTTTTTTGTAAGAAATTTTAGGACGCTCATTGTAGTATCCCATTACCATTACTTTAATCTTATCGCCAGTATTAAACTTTAGTTTACCATCTTCACTGATTTCATCTAAACTTAAAATACCTTCTAGCTTATCGCCAACACCAACTAATGCTCTATTTTCATCCGCTTGGATTTCAACAATTTCACCCTCTACTATACGGCTTGTTTCTTGTTTCTTCTCACTAGCAGCAAACATCTCTGCAAAATTTTCTTCTTCTTCAAATGATTCGTTATCGAACGCCATTACCTATCCTCTGTTACATAAAAATTGTCGTGATTGTACCTAAAAAATAGTTATATAGATATTAAATGTAAGAAAAATTGCTGTATTAACAAACCTCTCTTTGAATTGCATTGATAACTTTTTGTATAATCCAATCAGGGGTAGAAGCACCAGCACTTATACCACAAAATTTCTTATCTTTAAACCAAGAATAATCTAAATCATTTTCATCTTCAATATGATGAGAATTTGCGCAGTAATCGTGAGAAATACTAGATAACTGTTTAGTATTTGATGAGTTTTTTCCACCAATAATAATCATAACATCAGCTTTTTTAGATAGTTTTCTTACAGCTTCTTGATTTTCAAATGTTGCATTACATATAGTATTAAACACCCTTACCTCTTTGTAACGTGGTATAAGATAGTTTGCTATTTCCATATAATCTTCTACTTTTCTTGTAGTTTGAGCAATTAAAGCTATTCTTTCATGAAGTTTTAACTCTAACAAATCAAATACATTTGTTACAACTGTTGCGCCATGTGTTGCATAAGACTTTACACCTTTGATTTCAGGATGAGCTTCATCTCCAAAAATAACTACACTATAACCTGCTTCACTCATTTCTTGAGCAATCTCTTGAGGTTTTGTTACAAATGGACAAGTTGCATCAACAACATCCACTCCATTCTTTTTAAGTTCTGCAAGTTCATCTTTCACAATTCCATGCGTTCTTACAATGGCTTTTTCACCAGAGCTAAAAGCAGTAAAATCTTCAACAAGACCAACTTTAAAATCTTTATCCAATCTTTCAATTTCTTTTGAATTATGTATTAAAGGTCCATAAGTAGCAGCATTTTCATTTTCTTCTGCAATTTTTATCGCTCTTTTAACACCAAAACAAAAACCATAATTCTCAGCGAGTTCTATTTTCATTATACCTGTCTCCTTTACAAAGGAAGTAATTCCTTTATAAATTCCTTTCACTAAAGCACCTAATAGGGTGAGTTAGTTTAAGAAATTTGTAATTTTGTAATTTTTTGTAGTAATTCAAAAAAGTTTGGAAAAGATGTATTAATACAATCTAAATCTTTCACTTCCATTCCACACCTAAGCCCAGCAATAATAAAGCTCATAGCTATTCTATGATCTCCATCACTATCTACTAATGCACTTTTTAATTCACCACCGACAACTTTATAGCCATCTTTATATTCGTGAACTTCAATATTAGCCGCACGTAGACCTGCAACGACAGTTGAAATCCTATCAGATTCTTTAACTCTAAGTTCTTCAGCATTTTTAATCAGTGATTCACCTTTTGCACAGGCAAACGCAATAGATAATGCCGGAAGTTCATCTATGAGCCAAGAGATATTATCTTCAACAACTATACCTTTTAATGGAGCATATTTCACACTGATATTTCCAATCGGCTCATACTTATTATCAGTTATTTCATAAGCTATATCTGCACCCATTCTTTCTAAAGCTTTAAATGCTTCTATTCGAGTTGGATTGAGAGTAACACCTACCAATGTTATATCTGAGTCTGGAGTAATTGCAGCAGCAACAGCAAAGAAAAATGCACTTGAAGGATCTGCGGGAACTCTTATGTTTAAAGGAGAAAGAAGTTCTTTCATTGGAGATATGGTTGTTTGTAAGCCATCCACTTTAATATCTGCACCCATACCTTTTAACATTCTCTCTGTATGGTCACGAGAAAGCTCCGGTTCACTGTAAGTACAAACACCATCAGCTCTTAAAGCGGCTAAAATCATACAGCTCTTTACTTGAGCAGATGCTATTTTACTCTCGTATTTAAAAGATTTCAAAGATGCTCCACGAATAGAAAGAGGTGCTAAATCACCCTCATTTCTACCATCAAGTTTTGCCCCGATATTTAAAAGTGGAACAGTAACTCTTTTCATTGGACGTGAACGAAGATACTTGTCCCCAGTTAAGACAAAATGACCCCTTGCAGAACTTAATAGACCACAAAACAGTCTCATTCCTGTTCCAGAATTTCCACAATCAAGTATTTCACTGCTCTCTTTGATTCCTTGAGAACTTATTTTTATAGTAGTTCCATCGTCAATAACTTTTGCACCGAGATTTTTCACAATTTCCAAAGAATTCAAAGTATCTTCAGCTCTTAAAAAGTTTGTTATTTCACTCGTCCCCTCTGCTAACATTGCGAACATCACACTACGGTGTGAAATAGACTTATCTGGTGCTATTTCAGATATTTTTAAAGAAAATGATTTTGCTGGTGCTATTAAAACCCTGCTCATTATCTCAGTCCAATTCCTAATTTAGAACCGAGTTGCCCTAAAATAGTGTCCATAACGTTATTGATATCTTCTTCTTCTAACGTTTTGGCATCTGATTGCAATACAAAGCGAATACTTAAACTCATATTTTCACCTAAAGACTCATCACTATATTTATCTACTGGATAAAAACGAATTAAATTGGCAATTTCACTCTCTAAAATAACTTCTTTAACTTTCTCATAACTCATACTCTGAGGCATTATAATACTTAAATCTCTAAATGAAGCTTGATATTTAGAATATTTTTTAGCACTCTTAAGCGCATACGGAATTTTATTAAAATCTAATTCACAAACATATGTATTTTCTAAATCATAATTTTTCTCAATATCAGGATGTACACGAAAGAGTTCACCAACAACTTCACCCTCAATAAGAACTTGTGCACATTGGTACATATGGGAGAGAGTATGCTTTGTTTCATATTCTTTTAGTTCTATATTTCCAACTATATCAGAAATTTTTTGTGTAAAAAATGCAAAATCAACTTTAGATGGCTTACCTGCGTTTGATAAACTCTCACTCTCAACATCTCCACTAAATAGCATAGAAAACTTCAATGTTTCATCTCTAGTAGGAGAAAAAACAGAACCTATTTCAAAAAGTTTAACAGACGAATATCCATTTTTAACATTAGCGGATGCAGCTTTTAAAAGTCCTGTTAGAAGTGTTGGTCGCAAAGTATCAAGTGTTTGAACAATAGGATTAAGTAATTCTAACTCACTTTTAGTAGTAAGAAATCCGTATGATTCAAGAACTTTTTTCTCATCAAATATAAAATGAACACTCTCAAAAAACCCACTCTGTGCTGCACGATGTCTAAAAATAGTGCGTTTTTTATACTCAAAATAATCATCTTCCAATCTATTGTCTTCAGTAAGTACAAATGGTTTTGACGGAATATTATCAATACCAACCATACGAACAATCTCTTCAATAATATCTTGCTTGTTTACAATGTCATGACGAAACTGTGGAACTGTAATTACAAAGTCTTCCAAAGATATTTTAGATGTTTCAAATCCAAGGTTTTTTAATATTTTAGCTATAGCTATCTTATCTATTTTTGCACCAATAATCTCATCTATCTCTTGTTTTGTGACTTTTACAACCTTAGTTTTGCTTGTATCAGAAAGTTCTATACTCCCACTAAAGGTAGATGAAGAAGAGTTTGCTTCGATTAAATCTATACAGTAAGAGAGGCCGCCATGCAATTCGGGTTCACTTCCACGGGATGTTTTATAAAACATTGGTCCAGCTTCTCTTTTATTAGCTGCCATTTTTTTAGAAATAATATCAGGTGGAATATAACTAGCTTCTAGTAAAACTGTACCTTCATCATAAGTTACCTTAGATGCATCATCTTGAATTATTCCTATCGTTGATGCTCTCGTCTCACCCTTGATGCAGGCATAACCATTTTCATCTTCACTCAATGTAACTTTTGCAATTACTTCATTTTCTTTACAGAAAAAGCCGTAATTGTAAGCTCTTAAAATTACACCCGTTGCATGAGTAACATACAACATTACAGATTCAATATCTGTCTCTCTTACATCATTTATTTGAGCAAGTCTAAGCTTTACTACAAAAGGTAAGTATAAATCTTTTANNTCTATTGCTTTGTAACGTAAACTTACATCTAAATTTTTATCATGAGAAAGACTTAAAATTCTGCCGATACCTCTTTTTGCATCATTATCGGTGACTGTATATTCTCTGATAGGTCTATCATAAGCTGCACTTAAATCACGGGCTACACCTCTAATACTAAGACAATCACCTCTATTGGCAGTAAGTTCTATTTCAATTAAGTCATCATTTAAAATAGGGTTTGTAGAAACTTCATCGCCCAAATTGAATTTACCTATACTTTCATCAAGTTCGAGAATCCCATCTTGAGCGTCTTCAAGACCAATTTCAGTAGCTGAGCATATCATACCCTCTGATTCAATTCCGCGTAGTTTAACTGGTTTTATAACTAATCCACCAGGCATCGTAGCACCAATTGTTGCCACAACAACATAGAGTCCTGCTCTCACATTTGATGCACCACACACAATCTGGCGTGTACTTGTACCTATATCTACTTGACATACATTAAGTTTATCTGCATCTGGATGTTTTTCACACTCTAAAACTTTACCAAATACTATTTTTTTAGGAATAGTGTGACTCTCTAATCGATCTACTTCTAAACCAATTGAATTGAAAGTTTTACACAAATCATCTGTAGATATTCCTTCTAGGTCTATCCATTCATTTAACCAACTTCTAGTTACTATCATTGAAACTGCTCCAACAATTTAATATCTCCTTCAAACAATGAACGGAGGTCTCCAATCTGATGAATAAGCATTGCAAATCTTTCAACTCCAAGACCAAAAGCATATCCACTTACATTTTTATATTTCACAGCTTCAAATACATTTGGATCAACTATTCCACATCCTAAAACTTCTAACCATCCAGTTTTTGAACATACTCTACACCCTTTTCCTTTACAAAAAACGCAAGAGATATCAACTTCTGCAGATGGCTCTGTAAAAGGGAAGAAAGATGGACGGAAACGCACTTCCACATCACCAAACATATACTTTAAAAAATCTTCTAAAATAAATTTTAGATTTGCAAAAGAAACTTTACCCTCTTCATCAACCAAGAGACCCTCAATTTGATGAAACATAGGTGTATGTGTCAAATCATAATCTCTACGGAAAACTGCACCAGGAGCTATCATTCGAATAGGTGGTTGATGAGACATCATCGTTCTAATCTGAACTGGTGAAGTATGTGTTCTTAAGAGCATCTCATCTTTAAAATAAAAAGTATCTTGCATATCACGAGCTGGATGGTATTTTGGAAGGTTGAGTGCTTCAAAATTATTAAAATCATCTTCTACCATTTGTCCCGTTTTAACTGCAAAGTTCATAGAACTAAAATATTCTACTATTCTATCCATAGTTTCCATTACAGGATGCAATGCACCTGCTTGAGAACTTGTACTAAACAAAGATACATCAATAGCTTCAGCTTGCATTGCAGCTTTTAATTCTAATGTTTGTAGAGTTATTTTTCTTGCAGCAAACTCATTCATAAGCCCAGTTTTATGATTGTTTAAATCTTTTGCTATTTGTGCTTTTTCTTCATTTGGTGCTGTTTTCATTTTAGCAAACTCAAGTGCTAAAATTCCTTTTTTTCCAAATAGAGATATACGAATCTCTTCTAAAGTTTCTACACTTTGTGCTTCGTTAATCTTGTCGTACCACTCTTTCAAATAGAGCTCCTAAGTTTATACAAATTTTGAAATAGATTATAGTAAAAATTGTTTTATATATAGCTTCATTAAGTTTAGTTTGTGATATAATTAAATAAAAATGAGGAAATAAGTATGTGCCTATTCTGTAAAATAATAAATAAAGAGATACCATCAAATATAATATTAGAAAATGATGAGTTTCTTGCGTTTCATGATATTAATCCCAAAGCTCCTGTACATATTTTGGCTATTCCAAAAACTCATGTTGACAGTTTTAATGAACTGAACCCTGAAATGATGGCAGGTATGACAAAATTTATTCAAGAAATTGCAAAAGAGACAAACATAAAAGAGAGCGGTTATAGAGTTATAACAAATGTAGGAGATAATGGTGGTCAGGAAGTAAAACACCTCCATTTCCATATTTTAGGTGGTGCAAAACTAAAATGGGGACACTTTAGTGATGCCGATCCAGAAGGTCATTTCTAAGCAGGACATCCTTGAATATCGCCCATATCGATATTCGAGCCTCCACCAGATATCATCTCTTCATTTTCACGAATTAATTTTCCATTATGAGTGATAGAGTATGTTATCTTTGTTGTATCCCTAATAGTATTTATAGTTGAACAATACGTTTCAAGAGAAGCCATAACCCAGCGAGCAGCTATTACATCATCACCATCAGAATTAAAACTATATGTTAAATGAAGAGTATTAAATTTACACGGATGTGTTTCATTTCTAACTACCTCACCATCAACTACTAAATCAGTCACAGTTTTACCTTGATTTTTGGGTATTAATATAATGTCTGTAGCACTACATGTAATAATACCAGCTAAAAAATATTCAACCGGAGAGATAACTGGACAGTCTATTATAAAACTACTTTTTGCAGTTTTTGCCTCAAATTTCATACCATCTTGATGCGTTATGCTTACTTTCACTTTATACTCCTAAATAGTTTTTAAAATAGTTTAGCTGCTCAACTGTTCTTGTCGTTGCTGTTCCACCTTCAGAAGTTCTCGCATTCATTGAATGGCGAAGTTCGAGAAATTTCATAACATCTTCATCTATTCTTTCATCTATCTCTTTAAGATATTTAAATTCCATCTTAGATAAGTCAACTTTCAACTCTTCACCTTTTGCTACAGCACGACCTGTAATAAAGTGAGCTTCACGGAATGGAATATTACATTTTTCAACCAAATAATCTGCCAAATCTGTTGCGCTTAAGTGCCCTATTGCACAAGCATTTTCCATATTGTAATCTTTGACTTCCATTGTTTTTATAGCTTCTTTTAAAATCTCTAAAGAAATTTCAGCAGTCTCAATTGCATCAAAAACACCCTCTTTATCTTCTTGCGTATCTTTGTTATATGCTAAAGGAAGTCCTTTCATAACCGTTAAAAGTCCCATAAGTGAACCATAAACGCGACCAGTCTTGCCACGTAAAAGTTCTGGTACATCAGGATTTTTCTTTTGTGGCATTATAGAACTACCTGTTGAATACTCATCACTTAGTTCAATAAAACCAAATTCATATGATGACCACATTACCAGTTCTTCACTAAGACGAGAGATATGCATCATCATTGTTGAAATATTAAAAAGAATTTCTAAGGCAAAATCTCTGTCACTTACCGTATCTAAACAGTTAACACTTACACTATCAAAACCAAGAAGTTCCGCTGTCATGGCACGGTCAATATTATGTGGAGTCCCTGCTAATGCGGCACAACCAAGTGGAGAGATATTATTACGTGCTCGTGAGCTCTCAAATCTTTCAATATCACGTTTAAACATAGAAAGGTAAGCCCCTAAATGAAACGCAAAGTTAATTGGCTGAGCATGTTGCAAATGTGTCATACCTGGAATAAGTGTTTGAGTATGCTTGTCTGCTACAATAATCACTTCATTCATCAAAAGCTTAATAGCATCAACAATCTCACTATTTTTACGGATAACATAACGTCTAAAATCAACAGCTACCTGATCATTTCTACTTCTTGCGGTGTGAAGTTTTTTTCCAGCATCACCAATTAAAGCAGTTAAACGTTTTTCAATACCCATATGTAAATCTTCATCTTCGATTTTCCATACAAATTCGCCAGATTCAATCTCATTTTTTACCTGATTTAAACCATCAATAATTTGAGTAAGTTCATCAGCATTTAAAATGCCTTGTTGCGTTAGCATAGTAGCATGAGCAATTGAGCCTTCAATATCTTCACGATAAAGTTTTCTATCATACATAATTGAAGCATTAAACTCATCCAATAGACTTGAAGCACTCGCAGAAAAGCGACCAGACCACATTTTTTCCATAATAATTACCCTTTGTTTTAGTACATAAAATGAAGATTTATCTTCATTTATTTTATAGCAGTATAGAAAGTGTACTTTTTAGAAGTACCTCATTTCCAATACCTACAATTTTTGAATAAAGCATGACTTAAAAAAAACTTTTTTAACCCTGCGTTTATCGAGGCAGTATGCCCAAAATACATATATCTTATTTTTGTTGAAAAAGTTTTGTATTTTAGCGAAATATGATGATTTTACAAAGAAAGAGGAGATAGATAGAGAATTACTCTATCTAAAAGTTTTAATTACAAGCAGGTACGTTACCACTATCTTTTGCATATTCAATTACAAATTGCTTTAAGTGTTTTGATTTTTTAGTATATTTTTTACTTTTAAAATAGCTCCAAGATTTTTTAGCATCTTTATCTTCAAGATGTAACTTTGCAAGTGGTTTACCTTTTTTCTTCATAAATTTTTTCCACTTCTTTATCTTGTATTCTGCAACAAAAGTTTGTCCACCTTCATGACAAGAGAGACACTGTTTCACAAATATTTTCTGACCTTTATATATAGCTGCGTTTGCAGGAAGTAAGCTTAAGAACATTACAGATAGAAAAAATAATAGAAATTTATTCATACATTAGACCTCATTTATTGTAGATAAGATAAATCTTACATTAGAAATTATTATATCTACCTTATATCACTAAAAAATGATATATTTAAATAAAATATTATTATAATTGATACTTTTCTAAAAGATTATCATTTAAATCCCATACTTTTTTGTTTTTAAGTGTTTGTATCACTGAAGGTGTACAGTCTACATCATCTGGCCACTCTCTTGTAAATCCATCAACGGATGATTTATTCGTTCCATCTATTCCTACCATAAGTCCAGATATAAAAACATCTCTTAACGCATCCATATTATTTGTAACTCTCCAAATAAGCATATAGGCATTTTTTACATCATTTTTTGCTTCATCTACAAAAACAACAATTCGAATATTTGTACTTAAAGTCACTAAAGCTTCAAAGTACTCTTTGACACTTTTTTTCTTATTTAAACTAATCACGGTAATTGGATTTTTTGTATGTCTCATAAATTGATGAAGTTTTACGACATCAGGGATAAGCTCTTGTACTTTAGCTAATAATTCAATATCACCTAAAAGGTTTGGCTCTTCAACTTTATTTGCTCCTGTAGCATCTATTCCTAATTTTCCTCCAACCAAGGTTTCAGGAGATGAGTGATCTAGTGCGTCTAAAATACCCTCTGTTATAAACATAGACTTTGGTGTAAATCTATTCAAAATATAAGTAGCAAAGGACTCATAGTTATCGAGTTTTGGTGCATTTTCATCAACAAAGATTGCATGTTTTACAAAACTCATCTGTCCAGCACCCCAAAAAGCATGCATAAACTGTTTTGCATGACCTTTATATAATGGTTGCATCTTTGCAAGAATTAAATTATGAAATCCTGCGTTTTCTGGCATATGATAATCAAGTAAATCGGGTGCTGTTGTTTTTAAAAGTGGAAAAAATATCTTTCCTGTAGCCCAACCCATATATTTATCTTCTAATGGTGGTTTACCAACAACTGTCGCTAAGAAAGTTCTATCTTTCTTCATTGTTATTGCACTGACTTTCATAACCGGATAGGGTTCTTCTAAAGTATAATAACCGGTATGATCACCAAAAGGACCCTCAATTTTAAGTTCATTAGTATCAACCCATCCCTCAATAACATAATCAACATCTTTTGGAATGTAAAGAGGTGTAGTTAGGGATTTTACGAGTTGTGCAGGTGTTTTAGTTATAAGACCATACATCAGAAGTTCATTCACACCATAAGGAAGAGGAGCTGTCGCACACCAGGTATAAAGAGGATTACCACCTATAGCAATAGAAACAGGCATCTTTTTACCAGCTTTTTGATACTGATCAAAAAAGTGAGAACTATCTTTGTGTATCTGCCAATGCATTCCTAAATGATTTTTATCATAAACCTGCAGTCTATACATTCCAAGATTTATCATTGCTCCATCAAGAGATTGAGTATACACTTGTCCCATAGTAATAAAAGGACCGCCATCTTGTTCCCATGTAGTTAAAACAGGAAGTTTATAAAGATCAATTTCATCATTAAGATATTTTATTTGTTGACATTCACCTTCACCTTTAAGACGTTTTGGAAAAATATTTTTCAATGAAAACAGCTCTTTAGCCATCGATACTTTATCCATAAATCCTGCAGGTGGTTTCATATGCAATAAGTTTGTAATTTCATCAGCTACTGATTCAATCGTTCTACCAAAAAGAAGTTCACAGCGTTTATACGAACCAAAAACATTCATCATCACAGGCTCTTGAAATTTAGTAGCACTTTTTTTATCTACAACATTTGTAAACAATATAGCTTTACCACCATCCTCTTTTTTTACTTCAGCGTATGCCAAATGAGGAATCTCTAAATATATGTCTAACTCTTCATCAACTACTCTAAGTTCATTATTTTTTTTTAAAAGTGCTATGGTTTTTTTCATACTCTTTACCGATTCTCCGAAATACTATTATTAAGTCAATTTTATAAGATTTTGATTATACCATTTGTGAAATGAGAGAATTCTTTTTAATCTCTAGAGTTTGCGTTTATCTACCTCTATTCCATTCTCTTCTAATGTGTTAATTAAATCTGTAGCATTTAATTTTTCGAAATTAGCCAGCATTATTTTTTTAAGATACTCTTTCTCTGCAGCTTCTGCTCTCATTAAACTACCTGCAAATACTCCTTTTTTTTCAAGGACCAAAGAAGTAATGTCTCTATCCATTTGAATATGATTCATTAATTCTCTAATATCTGTCTCAAAAATTGAACTTAGCATAGAAAACATTCCCGCTAAGTATGCCTTGTCTTTATTTTCAGTAGAGGCTTCTTCTTCCATCCTTTGAGCTCGTTTTATTGCAAGATCAAGTATTGTTTTAGAAGCAGGATTTTTTGATGATTCTGAGTATAAGTAGACTAATAACCATCGTAAAAGTTTATTTCTACCCATCAAGGTAATTACTTGGGTCAAAGACTCTATCTGTACGTTAAATCCTTTTGTATTATTAAAAAATTCCACAAGTTTATAGGAGAGATCTGGCTGTTTTTTAATAAATAGTTCTAGCTGTTGCGTAGAGTTGTCGTCTTTAATAACCTTAATTAATTGTAGAATAATAAATTGGGCTGGATCTTTAGAACCGACAATCTCTATCACTTCTGGCTTATCCAAATAATAGCCTTGAAAATAATCAAATCCCATCTTTATGTATTTAATAAAATCCTCTTTAGTCTCTATATTTTCGGCTAAGAGTTTAATTCTGCCACCTTTAAATTTATTCATCACTTTTTCTAAATTTTCTTCTTCAGAGAGAATAATATCCATTTTAATAATATCAATAAAATTAAATAATCTGTTGAACTTTTTAATCATATGGGCACTTGAATCAAAATGTTCAATCGATATTTTAAAGCCTCTTTTTTTATACTGTATTATTTTGGCAACTACCTTATCATTTAAATCAATATCCTCTAAAATATTTAAAATAAATCTCTTATTATCTAAAATATCTAACATTCCCTTTGTTAAGGTGTGTTCATCAACATTAATGAACGCCATAGTATCCCTGCCAAGTAACTTATCAAGTTCTGGACTAGAAATTGAACTAATGATTAATTTTGCTGTCTCTTTTACAGTAGATGATAAATCTGTAATTTCATCCGAACTATCTTTAAATAAAAGTTCATAAGCAAATAATTGATTTTTATTGTCGAATATTTTCTGTTTTGATATATTGATTATATTCATATAATATCCTTGATTTTGAATATTATATCATGTTTAAGAAGTTGTGAAAAGGACAATATGCCCTTTTCATAAAAGTAGTTTAAAGCTTCTACAATCTTTGTGGCATTTCATCTTTAAATGCTATTTTTTCTGCATTTGCCAGTATTTCTAAGGCACCATTATCTATCATAATCTTAGCCATTTCAAAGCCAAGTGTTGTACTTTCTTCAACACTTTTAACAATTTTTTTACTCATGATATTTGTTCCATCAGGAAACCCTATCATAGTTCTAAAAGTAAGTATATTATTATCAATTACAGCATTACATGCAACTGGAGCAGAACATCCAGCTCCAATCTTAGATATAAAATCTCTCTCTATTTGAGTACATAGAAATGTGTTGTCATCTTTTAAACTTTCAGCTATCTCTCTTACTTTTTCATTGTTTGAAACAATTTCAATGCCAAGAGCAGCTTGTCCCATAGGTGGTATCATCATGTCAAGTGATAATTTTTTAGTGTAAGGAATATCTTTTAAGAGATCTAGTCTATTTAAACCAATCCATGCCAAAATAATTGCATCATATTGACCTTCTGAAAGTTTTCGAAGCCTGGTATTTACATTACCTCTAAGATCTTTAACTTTTAAGTCTGGACGCTGTTTTAAAAGTTGCATTCTTCTTCTTAAACTTGTTGTTCCAACTACAGCACCTTGAGGCAAGGCATCAAGATTTTCATATTTGTGAGATAAGAACACATCACTTTGATCTTGTCTTTGTGTAACAGCAACTAATTCTAAACCTTCTGGTATATAAGTCGGTACATCCTTAAGACTATGAACAGCAAGATGAGCCTCACCGTTTAGCATTGCATCCTCGAGCTCTTTTGTAAAATGACCTTTGCCACCAATAAGAGCAAGTGGTTTATCTAAAACTTTATCACCATTGCTTACTATTTTATTTAATTCAACAGTTATTTCAGGAAATGACTTTTCTACTCTGGCTTTAATGTGATACGCCTGCCAAAGTGCTAAATCAGAAACTCTTGTTGCGATTACTAATTTATTCATTCTCTACTTAACCTTTTCATATTTTCTTTTTGTTTTATCAATTTTATCATCTAAATAAAGCGTAGGTGTACCATTAACCATTAAATTCTCAGCAACATCCATATCACTATTTAAATGCAATAGTACTTCTTTTTTTCCCAAGTCTGCCAAAGTAAGATTTGTTTTCATCGTTTTGTTAAACGCAGCCAAGATTTTTTTAACATCTTTTTCTCTTGGGTCAATCTCTACTTTATAAAGATTTAAAACAACATCTTTAACACCTTTAAGTTCTGCTGCAGCTGCTGCTTGAACAAGAGGTACTGAAGCTGGATGAATCCTTTCAAGTGGAAAGTGATAATAATAGACAGCAAACATCTCAGGTGTTTTTTTCATTCTTTGAATTGCTTTAGGTACAAAATCCCTACAAAATGGGCATAATGGGTCCGAAAAAATTGCAACTTTATGCTTAGCGTTAGCATTTCCATAAATAAGATTTTCTTTTTTGTACTGTGATGGTTTAAAATCAGGCTTTACCAAATCTACAAAACTTTCACCGCTATTTAAATCTGTAAGTTCTCTTGTTATTGTGTTTCCGTTTGAAAACCAAATCATTCTTTGTTTTATTTTTTTAGATTTTTTTTGCTGTTTCATATTCGCTTGAACACTTACTATATAAGCACTCCAGCCTTCTAACTTGTCAAGTTTTACAACATCTACAATTTCTACATCTATTGCACTTAAAGCTTCATTCCCACTAAACTGCTCTTCTAAAAATTCTTCTATCTTTTCATTTGTAGAAGCCGATAAAAGTAAACTACTTGATAGAAGTGTTATCGTTAATAATTTCAACATCAATGACATCTGAATCCTTTTCTATATGATTTTGTTTAAAATTTTCGTTATTGTTAGTTTTACAATTACCTGATTTTACATTATAACGGTTAACAAACATGCTTGTAAGAACACTAAACTGCATAATCCCACCTAGTATATCCGTCATAAAACCTGGTACTATTAAAAAAATTGCACCTATGAGTGTAAATAGGTTTAAACTTTGAAACTGTTGAAGATCTATGCAGTCATAAGAGACAGCCGTAAGGTTTTCAACTAATGTTTTTCTAAAATTTACAAGTATAGAAATACCTACTAAAGCACTCAGTAATATCTCAAAAAATGTTGCCAATCCACCTATAGCAGATGAAATATTTACAGATATCAATACCTCTAGAAATAGATAAACTATAAAATATATCATCTACACTAATGCCATAATTTTTTCATAAATTTCATCTGCGTTTATGGTTGTTTTCTCTTTTGTAGCTCTATCAAAAATCTGAACACTACCATTTTCCAGCTCTTTTCCTATAACTATAGTATATGGAAAACCAATAAGTTCAGCATCTTTCATTTTAAAACCAAATCTATCTTTTCTATCATCAAGCATCACTTCTACATTTTTTTCTTGAAGTTTTAAGTATAGTTCTTCAGCTAATTTAACCTGCGCTTCATCTTTTATATTTGATATCATCACATTCACCATATAGGGAGCTGTCTCTTTTGTCCAGATACATCCATTTTCATCATGATGTTGCTCTATTACAGCAGCAACTAAACGCGATACACCCATTCCATATGTCCCCATAATAAATGGCTGTGCTTTTCCATTTTCATCTAAATACTCAGCTTTTAAAGCTTCAGAATATGTAGTACCGAGTTTAAATATATGTCCAACTTCTATACCTTTTGTAAAACTAAGTGTTCCGTTGCAGTTTGGACAGATATCACCCTCATTTACTTCTGCTATATCAGCATAATATGCTTGACCAAGAACTGACATATCAACATTAACATAATGGTTATCTAGTTCATTTGCTCCACAAACCATATGAATTGCATCCATCAAATCATTGTCAATTACATGTTTTGCTTTATCTTGATCGAGTGGGCCAATATATCCAGGGATTAAGCCAATTTCTTGAAGTTCCTCTTCACTTACATCAACAATCTCTAAAGCATCTGTTGCATTTACAGCCTTCACTTCTTGAAGATTATCACATCCACGCATAAAGAAAAGAACTATTTCACTCTCATCTTCATAAACTACTCTTTTGGCTACACACTTAATCGTGTAATAAGAATCTATTTTAAAGAAGTTTTCTAAATCTTCAATACTTTTCATATTTGGTGTAAGAATTTTATCAAATGACATTTCAGGAATATCAGCAGTTCTAGAACGACCTGAACGAGTCGCAGCTTCAATATTTGCACCATATTCACACTTTGAACAGACTGCAATTGTATCTTCACCACTATCTGCAATTACCATTAATTCTTTAGAACCACTCCCGCCAATAGCTCCACTATCCGCTTCAACAACCCTAAAATCAAGTCCAAGACGAGTTAAAATTCTTTTATAAGCCGCTTCCATCGCATCAAATTCTTTGTTCAGATCTTCATCAGATGAGTGAAAACTATAACCATCTTTCATTATAAATTCACGTCCACGCATAAGACCAAAACGCGGTCTTGCTTCATCACGGAATTTAGTTTTAATTTGATAAAGATTTAATGGTAGTTGTTTATAGGATGTAACACGGTTACGAACCATATCCACCATCATCTCTTCATGAGTTGGTCCTAAAACAAAAAGATTTTCTTTTCTATCTTTAAAGCGCAATAGTTCCTTGCCAAATTTCTCTATACGACCACTCTCTGCCCAAAGTGAAGCAGGCGTTACAAAACTAAGTTCAACTTCTTGAGCACCAGCTTTTATCATCTCTTCATTGATAATGTTTTCTATTTTTTTGATAACACGCTTTGCTAATGGCATGTAATTATACAAACCACTTGCTACTTGGGATATAAATCCCGCACGTGAAAGATAAATATGACTTGCTAAAGAAGCGTCTGATGGTGCTTCTTTACTTGTTGGAATAAATGCTCTGCTTCTTCTCATTAGATAACCTCTTTAACTCTATCTGGAATTTCATCTTTTTCACTATTTGCTAACATCTGCACAACACCCGCCATACTATCAGCCTTAGGTTCATGAGATACCACACGCATTTTTTTTGTCATGCTATGTAAAAATCTCTTCAGTGCTTGTTCTGCTAATTTTTTAGCTTCGTCTGCATACTCTTTTGGTATGTAACCATGTTCAATTGCTCTATTTGCTTCAACTTCTGCTGCTTTATACGCTTTTAAGTATATATCTTTTATCATTGGTTCTACATTTAAAGCATCTAACCATTCAAAAAACTCAACAACACTGCGGCCTACTATACCGTGCGCTTTTCTCGCTTCTTGCTCACGAAGACCTCTGTTCTCATCAACAATCTCTTTTAAATCATCAACAACATAAAGATTGATTTTATCATCATCTGAATATATGATATCTCGAGGTACAGCTAAATCAAACCAGTATCTTTCAAAAGAGCATGGTTCAATAATTTCATTTGTAATAATTGGAGTATTGGAAGATGTAGCAGTAAATAGAATTTCAAATTCATTAATGGCATTATCTAACTGTCCATATTCAAGCACTTTTACTCCACACTCTTCAGCCAAGGCTTCAGCTTTTTGTTTTGTACGGTTCATAATATATACATCAGCGCCTTGAGCAATCATATGTTTTGCAGTAATTTCACTCATTTCACCGACACCGATAATAAGAGTTTTTTTACCACGTACATCATCTACAACTGATTTTAATTTTGAGACTGCAACACTCGCTATGGAGACAGGTTTTGAACTTATTTCAGTTGCGTTTCTTACTTTAGCGGCACATTTAAACGCAGCTCTCATCGCTCGTGCTATTTTTTTGTCACAATGGTGTTTATCATAAGAGAATCTAAACGCATCCTTTAACTGTCCTGCAATCTGCGTTTCACCGACAACCATAGAATCAAGCGAAGATGCAACAGAAAACAGGTGATGAATAGCGGTAGAATCGTCATAAACATCAGCACGTGCTTCAAGTTCTTCTATTGAAATATTTGAACGATTATGTAACATTGAAAAGATATGAACTTTAGCACTCTCAATATCTTTACAACTACAAAATATCTCCATCCTGTTACATGTTGAAATTAAGATTGTCTCATTTATAGATCCGCTTGTATTGAGTTTTGTTAAACAACCATTGACGCTCTTTTCATTGGGATAAGTTAATTTTTCTCTTATCTCTAAGGAAGCATTTTTATGTGAAAAACTTACATTTAAATAGTGCATTAGTAACTTCTTTTTATCATAGTATGTAAAATATTAACCAGTTCAACATCATCTTTAAGAACATCTTGTGCCTCGTTTGATAATTTCTGAGCTAACTTAAATGACTTCGCAACACTATTATGATGTTGCATCATCTCTTGTATCCAAAGTGTATCTTCTTGACTTATTTTCTTTGCATGTAAAGATACAAGTCTTTGTTTATCAGATGCCCCTAGCTCTTCATAAAGATATATGTACGGAAGTGTACATTTTCCTTCCACATAATCATTCATAGCAGGTTTACCAAGAGTTGCTTCATCTGCTGTTATATCTAAAATATCATCGATTATTTGAAAAGAGAGGCCAAGGTTTCTTCCAAAAAGTGCATGTTTATCTGCATCCTTTCCTACCAGTAAAGCGCTCGCTTTTGCAGCAGCTTCTATAAGTGTAGCAGTTTTTAGATAAAGCATATCAAGGTATTTTTTTTCATCAGAGTTAAACGTGTTTGCCATTGCTACATCCATCATCTCACCTTTACTAAGTGCAGTAACAGAAGAGGAAATTGTCTGTGCTACATTTTTCTCAAATGCAACAAGTTCAGTAAAAGCTTTTGAATATAAGATATCGCCAAGCATTACGGCTGTTTTACTACCATCCGTTGCGTTTACAGAAGCAACTCCACGTCTGGTCATTGCTTCATCAATAACATCATCATGAAGCAAACTTGCCGCATGAATCAGTTCTACAATAGCAGCTAACAGTGGAGCTTTTTCATGAGAAGAAGCTATTTTTAAAATCAATTTTGCACGAAGGCGCTTACCACCACTTAACATACTAAATAGACGAGTCACCTCATCATAATTACACTCTTGTATCAGTCTTGATATCTCTGCTTCAACTCTTTGCATCTTCTCACTTTGACGATAATAAAATAATTTTAGGCAGGATTATATCATCCCTACATTTATAATAGGTTAAAGAGCTTTGATATCTACTAGTTCAATCTGCATTTTTTCATCAAAAAGGATTAGTTTAAACTTAGCTTCTTTTTTCTCATAATCAAAGTCCTCGAATTGAACTAAAATATATGGTACATTATAAAAATCAGCCCCACGAGGTTTTAATTCAAGTTTAAAACTTTTATTTTTATATCTTTGATAAAGGATATTTTGAGCAACTTCTTTGTTGTAAAAACGATGGATTACTAATCCCCCATTTTTATAAAGAGTCCATCTAAATGC
>JGI997J19993_1000169_pt1 | contig 22234 bp, 20 predicted proteins | sample Etolagbewater25m_FD_19993 | JGI IMG/M metagenome (IMG submission 19993)
AATCGATAACGCGGTGAGTGTTGGTGCAGATCGTCATAACCTTCGTCCGCTTCTAAAATTTCAGGCGGTTCGTCAACCGGGCGTGTATCCAACACCCACTCGTAACCAAACAGGCCTGCTAAAAGGTTCATAAGACGTAACATGATTATTGGCGCAGGGTACGTGAGATATCAAACTCGTCTTCAAAATTAGAGCGATACGGATTAATGTCTAAACCACCACGGCGTACGTAACGGGCGTAAACAGTGAGCGCAGTTGGGTTGCAGTGTTTTTGTAGATCGGTAAAAATGCGCTCCACGCACTGCTCGTGAAACTCATTGTGTTCACGAAAGGAGATCAGATACTTCAGTAAGTTCTCATGATTGATTTGCGGGCCTTTATAGCGAATCACCACTGACCCCCAATCCGGTTGGCCAGTCACTAAACAGTTGGATTTTAACAAGTGGCTGTTCAACGTCTCTTCAACCACTTCGCCATCGGCACTCAATAAATTAGGATTCACTTGGTAATCGGTGACCTCAATATCCAGTTCATCTAGGTTGTCACCAGGCATGGCGCCAATTAAGGTCTCTTCGTATTGCAAAGAACGCACGTCAACCGCCACCTCGGCACCACACGCGGCCGACAAATCTTTAACCCACAAATCGATCACGGCCTCTTGCGACTCAAAGCGGGTGCCGTTAAACGAGTTTAAATACAACTTAAACGATTTAGACTCCACCAAGTTAGGTGAATCCGCTGGAAACGCAAACTCAGCAATCACCGCCACCGGCTTGCCTTTTGGATTGAGCCACGACACCTCAAACGCACTCCAAATATCCAAACCTTGAAACGGCAGGCTGGTTAAGTCAAAGCCCAACTCATCACGTTTTTCTTGGCGTGGAATCGGAAACAGAATGCTCGGATCGTAGGTATTGCAATACGCGGTGGATTGGCCTAATTGGCTCTGTTCGGCGGTGGAGTGCTTGGTTTTCAATGGACTATCCTATTAAACGTGATGGTCAGATTATAGCAGGAACGCGTTCGTAAATAACCGTGCGCGAACGCTTAACTTTTCGCCAACCTAAAACCAAAAAGCCCAAATAAACACATCGCTTATCTGGGCTTAGAATTTTAATAAACGGCGGTTTAACCCAACCGAACCGGTATGGCTGGTTAGCCGGCTACATCAAAGTTACGCAACGCCGTTCTAAAAGCGTTAAACGGGTTTAACAGTGCGTCGGCAATAATAATGGCAAAGCCAATCCAGTGATAAAAATTAGGTTGTTGCCCTTCCACAAACCACAAATAACTCAACAGGCCTGTGGCCAATACCACGGTTAACACCGCCCAAAACTGATCCAATAAAAAAGCAAACGCACTGACGTCGCCCGATTTAAACATCTCAATAAATAAGATTGCCACCGCCACAGAAATAAAGACATAACCAGCCGTGCCATCCAGTGAAATCTGCAAGTATTCCGTGGCAATTAAGAACAACACAATAAATAACATCCAAGGTAAACGCCCTAAGCTCGACAAAGTGCCACCACTGGAAACCGATACATTTGAACCCATTTTCTTTCCTTTTAACGTTAATTGATTGCTTCGTATAGTAGCCTAAGCATACAAAGAACAACAATCAATTTCGTTTACTGGGGGATTAATTAACTTGAAAACCAACAGGCCTGCTTAGTTTGGTTTTAAGGGCATTTTGACTACCAATCCCCCCTATTTTTGGCCATATTTAAAGTAAATCTCAGACAATTCATGATGATTAAACGCAACGCTAAAAAAGCAAGATCGCGTCTCAATTAATGAAATTCACGATTAAATACCACCTTAATTGAAATAAATTTCAACTTTTTTCAAAAGTCGCTCTAGCTACTATTGCCATAGTAGCTAGAGTGTCATTGCACTTCGCCTTTAAGCCTTTAAGTACAAGGCTTCTGCCTTGAACCAAGCTTGACGGGTATGTTACGGTAAAAAAGACATATATCTTACAGCCGTCATTACAAGCAAATTGTAGCGCAAATTACCGGAGACCAACCGTTTTGAAAAAACTAGTATTATTAGCAGCAACCGCCGCCATGCTTCCCACTACTGCGATGGCAGCATTAACTGTAGATGCATATGGTTCTATTCGAGTTCAAGCAGAATCCGTAAGTGTTGATAAAGTTGCAACTGCAGGTGACGACAAAAGCTATTCTGGTTTTAAAGATGCCTATTCTCGATTTGGTGTAACCGCTAGCTACCCTCTAAACAACGGAACAACGCTGGGTGCTAAACTAGAAATCCCATTCAATACGGCACAAATGAAAGCGGGTGACCCTTCTTACTTCGAAGGTTTCTATAAAGACAATAACTATCCTCGAGTTGCTAAAATTACCGCGTCTGGTGACTGGGGTTCTGTCGCCGTCGGTAAACAATGGCTTGCGTACTACAACAACATTGGTTACCCAGTAGATTACTTCAGTTCTTTCTATTCTGGTTTTGCAACGCATGCCACTTTCCGACGTGACGCGGTCACTTACACAACACCAAATATGTCCGGTTTCTCTGCAACCGTTTCAGCGGTTGATATGCTTGACGATGATGGTGACTATCTTGATTCGAGCCAATATGCAGCCTCATACTCTGCAGACGGTTTCTCTGTCGCACTTGCTTATCAAGCCGACTATATTCCTTATTCAGGCGCTGAAGAAAACAATATATTAGGTGCTTCAGCATCTTACACGACAGGTCCATGGCGCTTTGCCGGTAAAACAGAGACTGCTGAGAATGAATCTGGTGACAAAGCGACCATCTACAATCTTTATGGCTCATATGCTTTAGGAAACTATACTTTTAAAGCGCACTATGCCGAGGGGGATGACAAAAATACACCTGAAGCAGCCTTCTTTCAAGGAACGTCTGTCCACCTAGGGGTTGACTACCAGTACAACAAGGACTTGATGGTATTTGTTGAATACTTCACAGAAGAAAAGGCTTATGCAATCTACTCTGAAGATGCTGATGAATTTGCTCCTCTTGGCAGTAACGGCCAAGCTATTGCAATCGGTGCACGTTACGATTTCTAAAATCGCATAAACTATGAAGCCAACTAAATTAAAAGTCGAAAACGTTTTTAAGGTTTTCGGCGACAATCCTAAGCACGCTCTCAGCCTCGTTGACCAAGGTCTTAATAAAGATGAAATCTTTGCTAAAACAGGTTATACCATTGGGGTTAATAACGCTTCATTTGAGGTGTATGAGGGCGAAATTTTCGTCATTATGGGTTTATCAGGTTCTGGTAAATCCACCCTCGTCCGTCTACTCAACCGGTTAATTGAACCCTCTTCTGGCAATATCTTTGTTGATGATATCAATATCACCAACATGTCAGATAAAGCATTACGCAAAACACGTCGTGAAAAGATTTCCATGGTCTTCCAGTCGTTTGCCCTGCTGCCTCACATGTCTGTTGTTGACAATGCGGCATTTGGATTAACGCTAGACGGTTGCAGTAAGCCGGAAGCCCAAGCAAAGGCCATGATTGCTTTAGAACAGGTTGGTCTTGAGACCTACTCTCACTCCTACCCATCTGAACTTTCTGGCGGCATGCAACAACGTGTGGGCATTGCGCGCGCGCTGGCAACGGGTTCTGAAATCATGTTAATGGACGAGGCGTTCTCTGCACTTGACCCGTTAATTCGTACCGAAATGCAAGATGAGCTCATCAAGCTTCAAGAGAAAAATCAGCGCACGATTATTTTTATCTCGCATGATTTAGATGAGGCCATGCGCATCGGTGATCGAATCGCAATTATGGAGCAAGGTAATATTGTGCAAATTGGCACCCCTGAAGAGATTCTTCGTAATCCAGAAACGGAATATGTCGAATCGTTCTTTAAGGGCGTTTCAATGAGCGGGGTTCTAACCGCTCAAAACATTATTAACCGTAAATACTTCACGATTACTAAGAAAGAGAGCCAAGGCTTACAAACCCTTAGCCGTCTTCTTGAAGACTCTGATTATGATTATGCCTATATCACCAATAGCAACAAAGAGTTTATCGGCGTCGCCACCGTAGAAACGATGCAAGCCGCTAGAAAAACCACGGATAAAGTAGAAGATGCTTACATTCCAGGTGTCGCCACCATCGCCGGAGAAACGCCATTGAATGACATCATCGGCATGATGGCTGAGGCACCCTGCCCACTTCCTGTCGTGAATGATTCAGGCCAAATAATTGGCATCATGACTCGCTCTAAACTGCTAAAAGCGATAGACCCAAATTAGGAAACTGAATGTCTGATACAAACCCCTGGGCTACAGCCTCTGAGCCTAGTAAAACGCCAACCAGCAACCCTGCTTCTGAAACCGCTGCCCCTGAAAGTGCTTGGGGAACCAGTCAACCGGAAGAACAGGCAACCTCAAATGATTGGATCAATCAAGCGAGTCAAACGGACAACACCCAATTGGACTTTTCTTGGACGGACCCATTTGCACAGAAACTCATTCCATTTGATACCTGGGTAGAAAACGGCCTAGACTCTCTGGTTAACAATTTCAGAGATGTTTTTCAGGCCATTCGAGTGCCGGTTGATTTAACCTTAACGTCACTTGAAGCTTTTCTTCTAAGCCTTAACCCTTGGATAGTGGTGATTTTTTTCACACTATTCGCATGGCAAGTGGGTGGCAGAAAGCTCGGTGCGATGAGTCTTGTTTCATTAGTCATTATCGGCTTTTTAGGCGCGTGGGCTGAAACCATGGTGACTTTGTCACTGGTCTTTACCGCCGTGATATTCAGTATGCTCATAGGGATTCCCCTTGGCATATGGATGGCTAAATCCAACCGGGTTAGCTCCGTGCTCATGCCCATACTCGACGCAATGCAAACCACCCCCGCGTTTGTATACCTAATTCCAATTGTTATGTTATTTGGTATTGGTAACGTGCCCGGGCGTGGTAGTCACCATTATCTTTGCCTTACCGCCTTTGGTTCGCTTAACCAGTCTGGGTATAAGACAAGTTCCTGCCGACCTAATCGAAGCAGGCCAAGCCTACGGTGCCAGTTCGATGCAGATGCTTTTTAAAATAGAACTCCCAGTTGCCAAAGCCACCATCATGGCCGGTATTAACCAAAACCTCATGTTATCGCTTTCAATGGTGGTTATTGCATCCATGATTGCAGTAGGTGGATTGGGACAAATGGTATTACGTGGTATTGGACGTCTCGATATGGGCTTAGCCGCCATTGGTGGCCTGTCGATTGTGCTGCTAGCCATTATGCTGGATCGCATCACCCAATCAATGGGGCACGCACCCAAAGATGCCAATTTAAAATGGTACCACCGAGAGCCTGTAAGCTGGGCAATCAAATTAATTCCTTCGCAAAAAAACAAAGGTTAACCCTATGAAGAAAACATCTTTACTGCTCTCAACAGCACTCATGGCATCTATGACAAGTAGCGCTGTATTTGCCGCAAAAGTCACCCCCTTTCAAAGTTCAATTGCAGAGGAAACTTTTCAAACTGAAATTATAAACCGTGCATTGGCTAAACTGGGTCATGAAGTCGACTCGATTAAAGAAGTAGACTATGCCGTTGCCTACAAGCAAATTTCTCAAGAAGCAAATTCAAAAGACATCAATTTTATGGCGGTCAACTGGGCGCCACTTCATGAAAACATGTTCAAAAAAGCCGGTGGTGACGATAAGTTTTTCAGAGAAGGTAACTACATAGAAGGATGCGCACAAGGGTACCTCGTTGACAAGAAAACCGCTGATAAATACAACATCAAATACATCAATGACCTAAAAGATCCAAAAATTGCTAAGTTATTTGATAACGACGGTGACGGAAAAGCCGATTTAGCCGGTTGTAACCCAGGTTGGGGATGTGAAAAGGTAATCGAACACCAACTCGATGCTTATGGTTTACGTGATACCGTAGAGCATAACCAAGGTCAGTACTCAGCTATTATCTCTGAAACCATTACCAACTTTAAACAAAACAAACCGGTGCTTTACTACACATGGACACCTTATTGGGTCTCTGGCATTATCAAGCCTGGTAAAGACAGTGTATGGTTACAAGTAACGCACTCGGCTCACCCAGTAACAAAAGACACCGCCCTAAGCAACGGCGCAAACTACGGTTTCAATGTCAATGCCATGCGCATTGTGGCGAATAAATCCATCGCTAAAAACCACCCAGATGTTGCTAAGCTATTTTCTATCATGAATATCTCTGTTAACGACGTATCTGCACAAAACCAACTAATCAAAGACGGCCAAAATAAACCTTCTGACATTAGTCGCCATGTAGATGCTTGGATTAATGCAAACCAGAGTACATTTGATGGCTGGATTAAAGAGGCAAAAGCGGCTAAATAACTTATCGTCAATTGAGTCTAAAAAAGCGCAACCAGTTTGCGCTTTTTTTTGTGAAAAATAAGGGGATTAATTTGAACGATGAATTCAAGAGTGAAAGTCAGCAGGCCTGCTTATTTTGGATTGGAACGGAAAAGAGATTCCCTTAACACTCTCGAAACGTTAGCTTACTTTTATTGGTTAAGGCAATTGGGTCTTTATTTGATTCTAAGCCCAATTATGCATCGGCTGCTTTCACTCTCTTGGGATCATCGGGTTTTCTAGCAATCACTAAATGGTTTTTAACGGTCAGTACGAACGTATTGCAGTAAGGACAAAAAACCTCTGACGCTTCCTGCCCCGGGGCCAAATCGCCAATTCGACATAACCAATACTCTTTTTTACATTCTGGGTTAATGCATTGTTCCATGTGCGTGTCCTTATAATTTCAAAATATTGGAATTTAATTTTACTCTGACCCCAATTATTTAATATGTGAGAACGTTCTTGGATATGTACTCATGGTGATTCCTCGTTTTGACAGTTAACGCCCGGCTCTGCGGCTGTTAAAAGAGGAGGCAAAGCCGGACTTTTTAACAGTCCGACAGTAGCCGCTTGTTAGGTGCTTCACACCTATCCCTCCTTTCTCCACCGCTCTACTATTTTATCAAACGTAATATCTTTCCAACTTTCAGCCCATTCCTTGTAAGTATCGATGCTTGCAGACTTAGGCTCTGGATTTGGCTTTGGCAACTGAACTAGACTTGGAATAATTACAGAATCACCAACAACAAAGGCTTCGCCTTGGTTGAGTGATGGTAACAAATCTATAAGGCTACTTGAGCTATCAGGCAACAAAGCTTTGATGTAGTTTTGATCGACTCTATTTGTAAGTCGCATCGCGATGAAATTATTGCACTGTGAGAAAATCGTTTCTGACACTTCTGACGGGCGTTGGCTCACAACCATTAGACTCAGACCGTATTTACGTCCTTCTTTTGCAATTCTTTCAATAGACTTCTTGGAAGCTTTAAATTCGGCGCCGCCAGTCTTTGGAATGTAGTTATGTGCTTCCTCGCACACAATCAAAAAAGGAATATCGTTGGTTTGATTTGTAGAATGCCTTATCTTCGAATAATGGAATGCAAAGTCAAACATTAATCGAGATATAAGACTTACGGTTATGCTCAAAACTTCGAATGGTATTCCACTCAAGTCAACAACAGTAACATTGGATTTATCGATATACCCTAAAAACTGTTTAATTACTTCACTGAAGTCATTCGTTTTAAACTCTGTACCATCATCTTTAACAGGCTTGAGTAAAAAGGCCAGCCTCTTATCGTTTAACTTAGTCTCTAGTCGTGAAATAAACCGATCAAACTCACCATTAAAACCTCCTTCCTTTGAAACCTTTGCGCCAAGAGTTTCATGCTTCGAATTTCCAGTTGATGATAAAAAGTTAATCTTATGCCATAGACGTTCTTCGTCATATTCAATTTCTTCATCAAGTGTTGCAAAGTACTTTAGTGAGTTTTTTTCATAAACAGTTAAATTATTCTTGTTGTAAATATAGTTATAAACCTCCTCAATACTGAAAAATACAGGAGAGTCATATGTAACTTTATCTAACTCTGGATTATGTTTCTCTTTATTTAAAATAACGGCTTGCTTAAACTGGGATAGCTGATTATGTGAATTTTGCTCATTGCTTTCTATGAAAATAGACTCTAATTCTTCAGCATTCATTAGCCAATATGGGAGTGTAAGATTATCAACATCTAGTTTGTTTAGGCTAAAATTTTCACTTTCATCAACAGTAAAGGCAGACGAGTACTCTGAGTGAATATCAAAGATTATAACGTGTGAGTTTTTTTGACTACCTCTATTCGAATTTTTTGCATTGGCGATACCAACTGCATTTTGAATGAGACTAGACACAGCGCACGACTTACCAGATCCGGTAGATCCCACTACCCCGATATGTTTCCCAAAAAATCTATCACCATCTATGCAAAACGGTACGGTAGGATTGCCTGACAGGCGACCAATCTCAAATCCAAAGCTGCTATCATCTGAAAATATTATGGAAAGATCTTCTGTACCGAAGGTATATACAATCTCCGTAGGGACAGGCAAAACTTGAGTTCCTCTTTTAAATTCAAGTTTGTCGTCATTATTTATTAGAGCTCCGATTGGTGAGGCCTCTATAACAAAGCTCCATTCGACAGCACCATCTTTCTCTGATTTTTGAGCCGTCAAATTGTTTACAATAGCAACTGCATAGTTCTGATTACCATCTTCAATCTTTAGGAATTTACCAACTTGTAAATCAGTCTTGTTTTCTTCAAGTGTCTTAAGATTACCAATTCCAATTGATACCTTATCTGGCGAGCTTGATAATACGTGTCCAACTTTACTCATGGCTATTCCTCATCCCTATTACATATTCAAGTTCGTTAAAGTTGCTTGTCCCAACTTGATAAAAGTTCACATCAGTTAGCTCAATATTATTTGGCGTCTTGCTACTAACCAAATACAAATCATCACCTTTTCTATGATTTATTGCTTCTTTTTCAGAGTCCATTGCTAATAATCTAAGATCGAATTCACGCTCTTCAATATTATTACTGATTATTTTTTTCATAGGATCTCTGAAAAAATGATCCACTTCAAAATCGTTTCCAACAAGTCCTGTATTTGCTTTTATTCCCTTCTTGTACAATCGAGACTCAAGATCCCTGATTGCTTCAAAATTATCATTAATAATAAATGTTGGAGGCTTTAGATGGCTCGGCTTCGAATAGTATTTCTTTATGTAATTCCCGAAGAATACAACAACTTTCTCTTCGTAATCATCAATGTCATTTTTGTTAATATAAAAATATCTGTCTCGGCTGTTTTGAGAGAAAGAACTGGAGAGCTGTTGTTTTATAAGTTTAAGTATTTCGCTCCGATTTTTTAGTGCTAGCGTCCATTTAGATATTGCTGTATGTGTCGCGTTTGAAAGGTAGCTATATAATTTTGCCTTAGTTATCTGCCTTTCCGTTTCATCTTTAATGCTCGACAATTTTGCAATCTTTGCTATTGAATTAGGATACAGTAGCGTATCAACATCACTTCCTTGAATTCCGAGCAAATCTAAGGCCGCCTTCGTGCTTCCTTCAATTTCATCTAAGGAAGGGCCAAAAACAATTCTTGTATTCTTTAGGAATTCATCGTTATCGAAATTGTCTGAGATCCTAGATACGATTTTTGAGAGAGATTTATCGGTGGTGGCTAACGCAGATTCTAAAATTGTACGTTCAATATCTTTCTCACCATGAACTTCATTCGGGACAAAAATAAAAATCGTGTATTTGATCTTAGCTGTTGGATTCTTATCGTAAGATTCAGCCATTTGCAGTAAAGGCTTAAATATTAGGCTTGGTGTGAATTTTTCTTTGGACTCATGATATTTGCATTGAATAGCTTCCAGCTCACCACTGGCGGACAGAACATCTACGTCTTCTACTACACCTTCGACTGTAATTACGTCCTCATCGTCCGCATTAGCTATCTCAAGAATAGTTTTATTAAATTGATATAAAAATCCTTTAATTGTGCTATCTGCAATTCTATCTGACATTAAGCATTACATCCCTTTGTTTGTTGTTTCGCCAGAGCTAGTTTGGCACCTAACATTTAGTATAAGGCACTATTGCTTTGTTATACGGTATTACAGTTGTTTTAACTACTCGTAACTTACCTATTGAGCAGGCCTGCTGATTTACAAAGCTATGCCATATCACAACCATTAATAGCGCTAAAAACGTTTAGTGATACTACCTGATAAAGCCGACATTTAATAGGTAAAGTACGTAGTTAACTGTGTTATTTAGCACTTAAATGCGCCCCGCTTACTCAATCCGTTTTGGGTTGTCTAGTTTTTCTAGGGCTTGGTTAATACGTTGTTTGAAATAGAATGCAAAAAAGTCGTAGGCGCCGGAATTGTTCATGCGTATTTCTAGGTCGTCGCCTGCTGGGTCGGTAAACACCATATTGGGAAAGGTTGTGACGTTGTAAAGTGCGGCCATTTCGCTGTTTGGAACGGCTACACCGTCAAAGTCGAGCACTTGCGCTTTGGCATTAGCTTCTATTTCAACAATCTCAACAAAGCCTTCTAAAAAACCATTTTCCACCAACGGCAACAGCGCGTTCTCTTTGAGTTTGTCGCAGGCACCACAGCGCACACGGCTAAAGAAAATCACCACCGGAATATTCGCTTGTTTGGCACGTTCACCCACCTGCGCCAAATTAGTTGCTTTAGGCATCTGCCAGTCTGCCTGCGCCAAGGGCGCTAGACCCAAGCCAATCATCAGTATAAAACTCAATCTTAATAACATGATTACCCCTCTTTTAAAGCGAACATTCACCTACTTACACAGACCAATCCAGACAGAATAAACGAACCAATCACCACCTTTGGTCAGCAGGCTAGAGTAAGCAATGTAACATCCAATCTTGCAAACAACAATTGCGGTTATTTTTTGACGCTATCAAGGGTAAAAAACACGATGCATCGGTGATTATATCGTTACGCCAAATTGGGCTATAATCAAAAGATAACGCGCATTAAATAAAGGAAGGGTTGGCAACGTGATGTTAGAACTCCACAGTTTGATGCTTTCTGCTGGTGGCCTTGGCTTGTTTTTATTAGGCATGTTAACCATGACCGACAGTTTAAAACGTTTGGCTGGCGACCGCTTGCGCTCGACCCTGTTTGAGTTTACTAAAACCCCGGCCACCGGAGCGGCAACAGGGGCAATTACCACAGCGATAGTGCAATCTTCAAGTGCAACCACCGTAGCGGCGGTTGGTTTTGTGGGAGCAGGGTTAATGAGCTTTCCCAATGCACTGGGGATTGTCTTTGGGGCGAATGTCGGTACCACCATCACCGGCTGGTTAGTGGCGCTACTCGGCTTTAAGTTTTCGATTGATAACTTGGCTCTGCCTCTGGTGCTATTTGGCGTAATGTTACGACTATTGAGTCACGGCAAGTTAGCGCACACCGGTTTAGCCATCGCGGGTTTTGGCCTGTTATTTGTAGGCATTGAAACCATGCAGCTGGCAATGGTGGACATGCGCGCTCTGCTCGACTTCTCACAATTGCCTGCGGATAACTTTCTGGGCATTTTAAAACTGCTGTTTTTGGGTGTGTTATTTACGGTGATTACCCAATCATCCAGTGCCGGGGTGGCGGTCACCTTAACGGCTCTGTTTACCGGCATTATTCAATTTGAACAAGCCGCAGCACTGGTGATTGGCATGGACATTGGTACCACAATAACCTCACTGGTTGCGACCATTGGCGGCACGGTGGGTGCAAAACGCACCGGACTTTCCCATGTGGTCTATAACCTATTGACGGCAATATTGGCGCTCTTTTTAATTGCCCCTTACATTCAAGCGTGGGAATATTTTGCGCCGGGTGCACTCATTGATAATGCGGAACTGGCTTTGGTGGGGTTTCACACCCTATTTAATACGATCGGGGTCATGGCCATTTTGCCGTTTGCTAAACCGTTTGCCAAACTGATTAAAACCCTACTGCCAGAAAAAAAGCACGAGCATACTCGCCTACTGGAGCCGCAACTCTTAGCCACGCCGGAGTTGGCTTTAACGGCGGTACAAAACACCTTAATTACCTTAGCGCACGCGCTATTGACTGAATTACAGCGTTTAATGCACAGCCAGCCCGTGGGCCGTTACCAAGCCAATTTACAACAACTGCAAATTGAGCTCGACCAAACTCAGAACTACCTTGATCGTATTCACTTAAAGCAATCCGACTTTCAACTCTGGGAACGCCTAACCTCAATGATTCACGCACTCGATCACCTACAACGACTGCATGAGCGCTGTGAAGAGGAAGCGGATCGTGCCGAGGCGAGTAAAAAGTTTCCAACCTTATCAAAAGCCAATCAACGATTAACGGCTGACTTAGTCTTAATTAAGGAATCTATGGGCAGTGGAAAGTGGCTTAATACCGTGAAACAAACAAAAGAGCTGCACGACTTTATTTGCCAAGATGCAGAAACCTATCGACATAAAATGGTTCAAAAAATGGGACAGGGTGAGATTGAGGCAGACAAATGTTGGGATGCGTTGGAAGCGATTCGCTGGATGGAACGAGTGAGTAAACACCTGTACCGGATTAGTTACCACTTGCAGAAAATGCTGATAAATTCAGGAAAATAAGCAGGCCTGCTCAAACTCAGGTTCGAATTCATTAAAGTTTAATAAAACAATCATTTTGCGCTTTATAATGGCAAGCACTTTAAAAAGCGCTGTCAACCCTAACCAAGCTAACTTAACAAAAAGACACTCAGGATAAACAATGTTAACCACTTTAATTATTGGCATGCTTTTAACCGCTTCCGCATTAGCGGTCTTGTGGGGCGGCTTTCGGTTTTTACGTCAAAAAGCGATGTTTAAAACATCGCTTAATAGTCGTCAAGCCAATAAACGCATGTTGCAGTTAACCTTGTTTATCTACTTTGCAGGCATTATAACCACCATTGCATTTATGGCTTAACTCAATAAAAGCTTAACCACTCAGTCTTAACGACCTTTTCCGTAACCATCACCCGGACGATTTTGCTGATTAACATGACCTCTTTTCTCAGGCGGGTTATCAGCAAAAGGCACCCCTTTTTCTTTGGCACGTAAACGCATTTTTTCGTGATGCTCCAAACGAATCTGTTCGCGCTCTTCTGCACTCTTGGCGTTTTTCATAGCCGCTTGATGCGCTTGTTGTTCCTGTTGGGTCATTAATTGACTACCATAAATAGGCTCTTGTTCAACCGCCATACTCGGTGCTGAAAATGCCAAGAACAATGCAACTAACAGTGACTTTTTTAAACTTAACTTCAACATGATAATCTCCATTAACACTTCAAAACCAACTAAAAATTCAATATAAATTATTACTTATTTCATATTTAGTTTAGGCTTATTTTGGAAAATGAAAAAATTAATTATTTTTATTAAGCTGTTGTAAAAATTGATTTTTTTTATAACAAATCAGCAGGCCTGCTGAATTTCGAGAGATTAATTCGATATTGTCTTACTGAATCTTAAAATCACACTGATTAGCCGTTAAGGTTTGGCTAAAAGCCGTTAGCTCAGATTCTGGAATTTGTAGCTGAATGGTGACTTTTTGTTGATAGTCCACCGACACAATCTCCCCCGATACCAAACTTAACCAATGACGCAAAGACTGTTCTTGGGCAAACTCGCACACCACCTGAATCTGCGTCTTAGGCACCTCTTGCTCGGTGGGTAAAACCTCCATCACCGCTTGTGCCGCTTGGCCGTAAGCACGGGTTAATCCGCCCGCCCCTAATTTTATGCCGCCGAAATAACGCACCACGCAGATCATGACATCGCCAATTTTTTTGTGTTGTAAAACGTTCAAAATTGGCTTGCCGGCGGTGCCGCTTGGTTCACCATCATCGCCCATTCCGGCATTGGTAGCGCAGTTTGGATTACCAATTTGATACGCCCAGCAGTGGTGTCGTGCATCCGGAAACTGCGCTTTAATCTCCGCTAACCAAACCATGCCCGCTTCACGGCTTGTGATGTGGGTGGCATAGGCGATAAAACGACTCTTTTTAATCTCAATTTCAGCGACCGCTTGTTGTGTGGGAATGGGATAAGACATAAATAAAAGTAAGCAGGCCTGCTAAGTTTGAAAACACCGTTTTTAAAGCGATTTGTGTGTTTTAAAGTAAAAAACCTAAGCGTTTGAACTGGCTTAGGTTGATTGAAATAAGATTGCTAAAAGGCAATTACGGGTTTTCTAAGGCAGTTGCAATCGTCCCACCACGTCAAAGAGTCCGTCACCTAATGGTTGTAACACCACCATCTCGGCTGGCTCAACACGAATCAAGGCCAGCTCGCCAATATTGGGGCGATGAGTCACTAGGATTAAATTGTTTTTGCCTTGGTAGTTACCAATCATTTGACGAACTTGCTTTAAGTTCTCATTCGCTTGCTCAACTGTCAGAGCTTTAGTTAATCGCAGTAAAGGTTCGACTTGATAGTCACCAAACGCCAGTTCTGCGGTGTCTTTAGTGCGACAGTGTGGACTGCTCAAAACCTGTTCAATGGCAATCGCATGAGTTTTAAACTGTTGGTTAATGGCTTGCGCTTGCGCACGACCTTCGTCATTTAGATTCTTCTCGCTAAAGCAACTGTCGTCCAGCAGAAACGAATCGCCAAAACTGCGGTCAATCTCTGCATGGCGCACCAACAAGACTTTACCGCCGGCCTTCAAAGCCGACCAAAAATCGGCTTGAGAACTGCTTTCGGCGTGCACCGCAGGGAAGTAAAAAACCAAACTCAACGCTAATACAAAAATTCGCAACATAACGACTCCTTAATGACGAAGATAACGGAATTTAAACCGGTCTGTTTTCGAGCTTCACCTTAAACCATAACGCATACAGCGCGGGTAAAAACAGCAGCGTTAACATGGTACCCACACCGATTCCGCCAATTAACACAAACGCCATTGGCCCCCAGAAGGTGGAACTGGTTAACGGAATAAACGCCAACATGGCGGCAATGGCAGTTAAGAGTACCGGGCGCGCACGACGAATGGTGGCATCAATGACCGCTTCACCCAAAGGCAGCCCTTGTTTGACGTTATCGTCAATTTGACCGGTTAGAATCAACGTATTTCGCATTAAAATTCCCGCCAAACCAATTAAGCCCAAGTTGGCCACAAAGCCAAACGGTTGATTAAAAATCACCATCGCCGCCACCGCGCCAATTAACCCTAAGGGCGCAGTAATCATCACCATAAACAGTGTGCTAAACGATTTAACCAATAGCATAATCAGTAAGGTCATGGCCAACACCATCAGTGGCATCATCGCGTTAATCGACTCTTCCGCTTTACTGGACTCTTCCACCGAACCACCAACGTCAATGCGGTAGCCGTATGGCAGTGCATCGAGAATGGGTTGCATTTTATCTTGGATTAATTTGGTTGCCACTGGCGGTTGCATACTGTTTATCACTTCGCTGTTCACCGACAGATACAACTCTCGATTGCGGCGTTCTAAAATGGGGTCTTCATAGCCAATCTCAATTTGCCCAAGCTGTTCTAGCGGTAACGACACGCCTTGCGGGGTTTTGATGATTAAGCTGTTTAACTCGCCGACTTTAGCACGCGTTGCTTCATTGGCACGTAACACCACATTCACAGTACGAATCTTCTCTCGAATTTGCGCCACAGGACTGTTTTGTAACTGAGCTTGCAACTGCTCAGCCACGTCTTTACTGGTTAAGCCCAATTGCGCCAAGCGCACTTTATCCATGTTCAAGTTTAGAATGAGCGCTCGTTGTCCCCACTGTAAATGCGGGTCGATGGCAAAGTCTTGCTGCGCAATAAGCTGGCGTAAATCGTTGGCGATACGGCGCAGTTCATTCTCATCAGGCCCAACCACTCGGAACGTGACCGGCCAAGTGACTGGCGGCCCAAATAGTAACGGATGCACGCGCACACGCGCTTCTGGGAACAGACCTTCATTGATTTTAGCAATCAGCTTTTGTTGTAAGGCTTCACGTTCCGCTTTACCGTGGGTAACCACAATAATCTTGGCAAACGCAGGATTAGAAAGCTCCGGATTCAATGCTAAGAAGAATCGCGGCGCACCTCGACCTACATACGCAGAAACCGACTTCACTTCGTCGTAGCCGGTAATCAGCGCTTCAACCCGCTGACTAACGGCATCGGTGACATTAATACCGGTGCCTTCTGGCAAGTAGATGTCCACCATCAACTCAGGACGGTCCGAGCTTGGGAAGAACTGTTTGACCACCGCGCTTTGCATGCCATACACGGCGGCCATAAAAATCAGCACGGTAATCGCGACCACCCAAATTTTATGGCGCACGCAGGCGGTCACAACGCGCTTTAAAAAACGGTAAATCTTAGTGTCGTAGATGTCTTTTTTAACCGCTGATTGCTGTTCTGATGACTCCGATTGCGATTGTGGTTTGTCCTTTAAAATTCGCACGCCTAAATAGGGGGTAAAGTAGACCGCAACAATCCATGAGGCAATCAGTGTGGTACCGAGAACCCAGAAGATACCACCGGCGTAATCGCCCACACGCGATTGCGCTAACCCAATCGGCAAAAAGCCCACAACCGTCACCAAGGTGCCCACCAACATCGGCGCGGCAGTGATGTTCCAAGAGTAGGCGGCGGCTTTGACTTTATCCACCCCCTCTTCCATTTTGACCAACATCATCTCAATGGCAATAATGGCATCGTCCACCAACAAGCCCAACGAGATAATCAAGGCGCCTAAGGTAATACGGTCAAAGTTGAAGCCTTCCATGAACATAAAAGTAAAGGTCATGGCTAAGGTCAACGGCACAGCAAGTGACACAATCAGGCCTGCGCGGAAACCTAAGGTAATTAAACTGACCACCAACACCACAATTAACGCGGTTAGAAACTTAAGCTCAAAGGTTGAAACCGCACTGTGAATGGCATCGGCCTGATTGGTGACCTTATCTAAGTGAATGCCCAATGGTAGTTGCGCTTGGTAGTCTTGCTCAAATTTAATAAGCTTCTCTTCCAGCTTTAAACCATCGGTTGCGGGTGACATCACCACACCGACTAGCAAAGCTTGCTCGCCTTTGCTGCGCACTAAATAAGTGGGTGGCGATTCATAGCCACGATAGACATTGGCAATGTCTTGCAGAAGGACTTGTTTGTCGCCAATGATAATCGGCAGTTGTTTGATTCTATCAACTGAATTGAGCAGGCCTGCTGACTTTTCAGAAGCGGAATTTGTACGAATGTAAAGACGTGGGCCTTCGGTTTCAATAAACCCCGAGGCGTTCACCGAAAGATGGCCGTTGATGGCTTGTTGAACCTGTTGAAGCGCCAAACCCATCTGGGCGATTTGTTGTTTATCGATGTCGATAAAAATGCGTTGCGGCTGTTCGCCAATTAAATCGACTTTTTTAACGCCCTCTACCCGACGCAAGGCAATTTGCATCTTATCGGCTTCAAGTACCAACTTCTCTTGTGGCCAATCGGGCGCCGTTAAGCCGTAAAGGGTAAAGTAAACGTCTTCAAAATCGTCGTTGAAAAACGGCCCTTGCACGCCGCTGGGTAAAAACTGGGCTTGGTCTCCCAAGCGTTTACGCACTTGGTAATAGAGGTCTTGCGTCATCCCTTTGGGCGTATCTTCGGCAAAGGTCACCAACATATCCACGCGACCCGCACGCGCCTTGGTTTCGACTCGGTCAAAATAGAGAATCTCTTCTAAGCGTTTTTCAAGTGGATCCGCCACTTGGTTTTGCATCTCAATCGCGGTCGCACCCGGCCAAGTCGCGGACACCACCATAGTATTGACATCAAACGAGGGGTCTTCGGCGCGCCCCATGTGCAAAAACGCATAGATACCAGCAATGGCCACCACCAAAATAAAATAGAGCGTTAACGAACGCTCTTTAACGGCGTAAGCGGAAACGTTCCAACGATTCATTCTGCTGACTCCCGAACCGCTTGACCTTCATTTAACTGGTGGACACCCAAAGAGACAATGGTTTCAACGTTGCTAAAGTCGCCCTCAACCCAAGCCCAACGCTCGGACAGGGTTTTGACTTTAACCGGCACTCGACTCACCATGCCGTCCTTGACCTGCCACAGTGACGCAAAATCGCCCTGTTCATACAACGCGGTATTCGGCACACGAATTAACGAACCCACCGAGTCAAAAAGCACGGTAGCGGTTTGCCCTAAGCTCAAGGCATCTAAGGTTTTTTGCACCGCTTTATCGTTGGTTTGAAACTCATAGCGTGCTGCCCAAGTACGACTTTGTGGCTCGGCTTCACCCGAACGTTCACGTAACGTCACTTTGTATTCGGTGTCGGAGCCATAAATTTTCACGGTGGCATTTTCTGGTAATTCGGCAATGCGGTTTTCAGGGACTTGCACAATCACTTCACGGTAACCCGCTAAGGCAATGGTGGCCACAGGCATACCCGGTGCAACCACTTCGCCTTGTTCAGCTTGAACAGAGAGGATTTTGCCATTGCCGGGCGATTGCAGTTGCGTATAAGCCAGCTGATTTCTAGCTTGATCTTCTTGCAGGCGTTGCGACTTTAGACGCTCTTGTAGAACGGTTAAGTTACTTTCCGCTTGATCAACCGATTGCTGAGAGACCAAACTACGGGCGACCAGTTTTTTGAAACGTTCCAACTCCAGTTGCGCATTGTGAATTTCAGATTCGGTGGCGCGAATATTGGCTAATACCACTCTAAAGGCTAAGTCGTAATCGGTCGGATCGAGTTTAAATAGGACTTGGTTTGCTTTGACTTGGTCGCCACTGTTGACCAAACGTTGAGTAATTTTGCCGTTGACTCGAAAAGCAAGGTTGGAGGTATAACGCGCAGCAATGGTTCCAGTTAGGCTCCATTGTGGTTGGGCGCTTAAATTGGATAAAGCGATGGTCTTAACCACGGGTGCAACATTCGATGATGACTCTTCAGCGGCTTCGTTTTGGCAACCACTTAACAGTACACTGCTTAAAACCCCAACTAACAGACCCTTTATCACTTGCATGATTATTTCCTATCGCTTAACGCATTGAATTTCATTTTGACCGTGTGTTTCACGTGAAACCGATAATCACTGAATCACCAAAGTACCCCAGTACTTTACAGGGTTATAGTATGTTAGTTTATTTACCTATGCAAAACGAGGTAAATATTCGACCTAACAAGTCATCCGAGGTAAAGCGCCCTGTGATCTCTGATAAGGACTCTTGCGCCGCTCTTAAGTCTTCGGCTAAAAGCTCACCCGCCGCATACATCTCAAGCTGTTGTTGACCGTTTTGCGTGGCTTCAAGTGCAATTTGCAAAGCATCAATGTGACGTTTACGTGCCATAAACACGCCCTCTCCGGTTTGCTCAAACCCCATGGCAGTTTTAAGGTGATTGCGCAGTAAATCAACCCCCAATTTCTGTTTAGCCGAGAGCCAGACAATGGTCTGTTCACCATCCAGTTCCACCATGGGGTCATGATTAATAAGGTCAATTTTATTGCGAATGAGTGTCACTGGAATGTGGCTCGGTAAACGGTCTAAAATAACTTGATCCTCTTCGTGAATCGCCTCCCCCGCTTGCAACATCACCAATACTCGGTCGGCATTATCCAGAGCTTGCCAAGCGCGTTCAATCCCAATTTGTTCCACTTGATCGGTGGCGACACGCACCCCCGCGGTATCCAAAATGTGTAACGGCATGCCGTCGATATTAATCTCTTCTTTAACGATGTCACGCGTAGTGCCCGCAATATCGGTGACAATGGCACTTTCACGCCCTGAAAGGGCATTCAGTAAACTCGATTTACCGGCATTCGGGCGACCTAAAATCACCACCGACATCCCTTCACGCAATAACACACCTTGTTGTGCTGAAACGAACACCGCGTGTAAACGATCCAGAATATGCTGAAGCTGGCCTGCGACTTTTCCATCGGACAAGAAATCAATCTCCTCCTCTGGAAAATCAATCGCCGCTTCCACAAAGATGCGTAACTGGGTTAACTCTTCAACCAGTTGATTCACTTGCGCAGAGAATTCGCCTTGCAACGAGCGAATCGCCGAACGAGCGGCTTGATCGGACGAGGCTTCGATTAAATCGGAGATGGCTTCGGCTTGTGCCAAATCGAGTTTGTCGTTTAAGAAGGCCTGCTTGGAAAACTCACCCGGTTCTGCCAAACGCGCACCCAACTCAACCACACGGCTTAATAGCCACTCCAACACCACCGGGCCACCGTGACCTTGCAATTCGAGCACGTCTTCACCGGTAAAGGAGTTGGGGCCTGGAAAGTACAGGGCAATCCCTTGATCTAATACCTGCTGTTCAGAGCCATAAAACGGTGCATAGTGCGCATAACGTGGCTTGGGGGTGATGCCTAATACTTGTTCGGCAATGGGTAAGGCGTGCTTACCAGAAACGCGCACAATTCCCACACCGCCTCTTCCAGGCGCTGTGGCAATCGCAGCAATGGTGTCGTAATTTTTAAAATCCATAATCAATTCCAAACAGGGGCGTGGTGTGAATAAAGTTTACCAACAAAAAACGCCCATAAGGGCGCTCTCTGTAATTCTCAATGAATTGCTTTGCATAGCCAATTAACTAAGCAACCGTTTTGTATTCCGTGACTTTAAAGTCGGTAATAAAAAACTTAGCTTCAAGTTTGGCTCGGCTTTTATCCAGCTTTTTCATAGAACCAAACGTCATCTCTTCTTTTTCGCCATTGACCATAAAAGAGAGCACGTAAAGTGGGCGGGTTTGAACCTCTGCCTGCGCCACTTGTTGCGCTGATAGAGTTGACCCACCGGCTTCTAATGGCAGGTAACCGTCTTTGGTTTTATAGCAAACAGGCTGCATGCCGTCTGCCACTAAATACTCTACTTTTCCGTACATTGGGTGGTCAGTACCCAGCTTTTGATAAGATAATTGCATCCTCTAATCCTTTGTACTTTTTGAGACTTTTTTCTTGTCTTCGTCTTCGCCCATCTCAATTTTACGCGTGATGTACCACTGTTGAGTCACAGACAGAATGTTGTTTACAACCCAGTAAAGAACCAAACCAGCTGGGAAGAACAGGAAGAAGATAGTGAAGATAAATGGTAATAACTTCATGACTTTCTGTTGCATCTCATCCATCATCGCTGATGGGTTTAGCTTCTGCTGAATGTACATGGTGATACCCATGATAACCGGCAAGATGTAGTAAGGGTCTTGTGCCGATAAATCTTGAATCCACAGCATAAACGGTGCTTGACGCATCTCTACCGAGTATAACAACACCCAGTAAAGTGCGATGAAGACCGGCATCTGAATAAAGATGGGCAAACAACCACCAAGCGGGTTAATTTTTTCTTCTTTATAGAGCTTCATCATCTTCTGTTGGAAGATCACTTTATCGTCGCCGTAGTTCTCTTTTAACTGCGCTAACTTAGGCTGAAACTTCTTTAAACGCGCCATTGAGCGGTAAGAGGTTTCTGACAGTTTGTAGAAGATTAACTTGATTAGAATAGTCAGCAAGATAATGGCCACACCCCAGTTACCAACCACACTGTGAATATGATCTAGTACCCAGAAAATAGGCTCAGCAAGAATCGTTAAGATACCGTAATCAATCGTCAACTCTAAACCTGGGGCAATCTCCGCCAGTAGGTTCTGTTTTTCTGGACCAATAAACAGTTGTGAGGTTAACTCACCCGTGCCACCAGCCGGAACCGTTACCAAAGGCTCAACCACTCCGACCGCGTAACGATCATCGCCCAACGGTTTTGCGTAGTAATTATTTTGAACATCTTGGTTTGGCACAATCGCAGTCAGGAAGTACTGCTGAATCATCGCAGCCCAACCACCATTAACTGTTTTGCTGTTAATAATCTCTGTGTTCAAATCATCAAATGAGTGTTTAACGTACTTACTTTCAGCCTGGCCATCATAAAGAACAGGCCCCGTGTAGGTGTACATCATAAAGTTATCGTCAGGGTTGTAACGGTTACGTACAATCTGAGAATACAGACTACCGTCCCACTCTTCTGCACTCGCGTTTTCAACCTTATAACCAATATCCACTAAATACTCACCCTTTTTAAAGGTGTACGTTTTAGTGACGGTAATGCCGTCTTGCTGCCAAGTCATCGGCACCACTAAGATGTCGCCGGTCATCTCGTAGTGGGTCTGAGCGGTTTGGTACTGTGCTTTATGATTCGGTGCAGGCAACGTTGAATTCGGCTGCATCGCAATCCCGTTTTGCACAACGTATAACAAAGCCCCTGAATCACTCAGTAGCTGGTAAGG
>JGI997J19993_1000170_pt1 | contig 22171 bp, 21 predicted proteins | sample Etolagbewater25m_FD_19993 | JGI IMG/M metagenome (IMG submission 19993)
TAGTCGCGTTTCTGTGTGCGTTCATTGCCGCAATGTTTGTGTTAATTCTAAATCCCATAATAAATCCTTTTCGGGTTAGAGCCTTGCGCTCTGATTGATTTTTATCTTCAGCATCCTTGCTTAGATAAAAGTAATATCGTCTGCTAAAATAATAACTTTAAAAAAATGTACAAATTTTTTTATTTTTTGCTATTTAAACTTTTTTTGATACACTTCCACAACTAAAAAACCATTACTATACTATATATAGGAAAACTATTTGAAATTAATTATCGTCGAGTCACCCGCTAAAGCAAAGACCATAAAGAACTTTTTAGGTAAAGGATATGAGGTTATTGCCTCAAAAGGTCATATCCGCGATTTACCTAAATCTCGTTTTGGAATCACGGTAGATGAAGAGACTTCACATCTTGTACCAACATATAGTGTTGCCAAAGAAAACGCAGCAACTGTTAAAGAGATAAAAGCACTTGCTAAAAAAGCAGACACTATCTATATCGCGACCGATGAGGATCGTGAGGGTGAAGCTATTGGCTGGCATATCGCTCATGCTATAAAAAAAGATCCAGAAGAACTTCCTCGTATAGTTTTTCACGAGATTACAAAAGGAGCTATAAACCACGCTTTAGAATCAGCTCGTAAAATAGATATGGATATGGTAAATGCACAACAAGCTCGTCGTATGCTTGACCGTGTTGTTGGTTATAAACTTTCTCCTCTTTTAGCCTCTAAAATCCAGAAAGGTCTTTCGGGTGGTCGTGTTCAATCATCAACACTTAAACTTGTAGTTGATCGTGAACGTGAAATACAAGCCTTTGTTCCTGTTGAATACTGGACTATCGACACTGCGTTTAAGAAAGATGTCGAAGCTAACCTCATTACTCACAAAGGTGATAAGCTTTCTAAAATGTCTATAGAAAACAAAACGCAGGCTGAAGCTATTACAGCGAGTGCTAAAGCTGACAACTATATTATCTCTAAGATAGAAACAAAAGAGAGAAAAAGTTCAACTCCTCCACCATTTATGACTTCAACTCTACAGCAGACTGCTTCAAGCAAGTTAGGGTTTACTCCTAAACGCACAATGATGGTAGCTCAAGCCCTTTATGAAGGTGTAAAAACTCCTGATGGGACTTCGGGTGTTATTACATACATGAGAACAGATTCACTCAACTTAGCTGCAGAAGCTGTTGGTGCAGTTCGTGGCATAATCGAAAATAGATTTGGTAAAAAATACTTACCAAAAGAGCCTAAGGTCTACAATAAAAAAGCAAAAGGTGCCCAAGAAGCTCACGAAGCTATTCGCCCTACCATGCTTCACTTTACACCTGAAGTTGCACAGAGCTTTTTAAAAGCTGATGAGATTAAACTTTACCGTCTTATTTATGAGCGTTTTATGGCTTGTCAAATGGAAGATGCAAAATTCGAACAACAAAGTATAATCTTTAAGGGTGACGAAAATGAATTTAGAGCAAGTGGTAGAAAACTCATCTTTGATGGTTTTTATGCTGTAGCCGGAACAGAAGACAAAGACAAACTTCTTCCTGTTTTAAAAGAGGGTGATAAGGCTGAAATTCAAAGCATAAAACCTGAGCAACACTTTACTGAACCACCAGCTCGTTACTCTGAAGCATCTTTAATTAAAAAACTTGAAGCTGAGGGAGTTGGTCGTCCATCTACTTACGCTCCAACTATTGCAACGCTGAGTGGTCGTACTTATGTGACTATTGAGAAAAAACAAATCATTCCAACTGAGATGGCATTTACGGTTACAAAAATACTTGAAGAAAATTTCGCAAATATTGTAGATATCTCTTTTACTGCAAACATGGAAGATAAACTTGATGAAGTTTCAGAAGGTCAAGTTGACTGGCAAAAACTTCTTTATGATTTTTACTTTCCATTTATGAAACAGATAGAAGATGGTAAAGAAAATATAGTCTCTCTTAAGCTTGCTAAACCACTTGGAAGGACTTGTCCTAAGTGTGGTGAACATGAACTACTACTACGTTCAGGTCGTTTTGGTAACTTTATCGCTTGTAGCGGTTTCCCTAAGTGTAAATACACAGAACAGTGTGACGAGGAAGGCAATACAGTAGAGAAAAAAGAGGAGACAGCAGAAGAGAAATGTGACAAATGTGGCAGTGATATGATAATCAAAAATGGTCGTAATGGTCAGTTTTTGGCGTGTTCAAACTACCCTGATTGTAAAAACACAAAAAGTATTAATGTTGAAGAAAAAACTTCTGAGACTCCTTGTCCTGATTGTGGAGGAACGATTTCACTTAAAAACTCTCGTCGTGGTCCTTTTTGGGGATGTAACAACTATCCTGAGTGTAAGTTCATTTCTAAGTTTGAGCCTACAACTATAAAATGTAAAGAAAAAGGCTGTACAGGGGTCCTAGCTCCTAGAACTTACAGAAATAAAGAAGTTTATGAGTGTGTGAAATGTAAAGCCCGTACACCTCGTGAAGCAGAAACAGAGCAAGAGAAAGAAGTAAAATAATGAAAATAGGCATCATTTCAGACACTCACTCTAAAGTCCAGCTTGCACAGGATGCCTTAGAGATGTTGTTAGAAAATGGTGCAGAGTTTATTATTCATGCCGGGGATATTGTAGAAGTAGAAACACTTGAAATGTTAAAAAACTGTGGTAAGAGATACGTTGCAGTTTATGGAAACAACGATACTCATTTAGTTGAGCACCATAACAGATACAACCTGGTTCAAGAGCCTCACTACTTTAAACTTGCAGATACAAAGTTTAAACTTATGCACCTACCTTATTATATGTCTCCGGATGCAGAGATAGTAATTTTCGGTCATACGCATACCTTTGAATCTGACTTTAAAAACGGTACTCTTTTTTTAAATCCTGGTGAAACTTGTGCTAGAAGCAAGGCTCTTTCAGAATGCGCTATGCTTAATATTAAAGAAAAAAAGATTAAACTTACATACTACTCAAAAGAAAAAAATTCTAGTAAATATAATAAACAAAAGTTTTCATACGAAAGAGAATCACATGAATGAAAAAATATTTTTATGTTCTATTTGTAATATAAACAGCGGAACTTGTAAAGAAGACTGTAAATTTTGTTCGCAAAGTGTCAGATATAAAGCTGACATAGAACGCTATAAACACAAACCCGTAAACGACATACTCAAAGAAGCTATAACAGCCAGAGACAATGGCGCTTTAGGTTTTTGTCTTGTAACAGCGGATAAAGGTTTAAATGACAAAACTTTAGACTTCGTTTGCAGCGTGGCTAAAGCTGTTTTAGAAGTAGCTCCCCAACTGCGTTTAATTGCTTGTAATGGAACGGCAACGCTTGAACAACTTCTAGTTTTAAAAGAAGCCGGTATAAAAGCATACAACCACAACCTTGAGACTTCTGAAAGTTTTTACAAAGAGATCTGCACAACGCATCCCTGGTCAGAAAGATATGAAACTTGCCAAAATGTAAACCGTGCGGGTATGGTACTGATAACTGGCGGAATTTTTGGACTTGGCGAAACGCAGGAAGATAGAATTTCAATGCTAAAATCACTCGAGTCTCTAAATCCTACCTCTGTACCTATAAACTTTTATCATCATAATGAAGCTCTTGAACTCCAACCAAATCCTTTAAAAGTAGATGAAGCCTTAGCACTTGTAAAACTTACTCGTGAAATGATTCCCAATGCACAAAGAATCATGGTAGCAGGTGGACGTGAACTTATGTTTGGGGATAGACAAAGTGAAATTTTTCAAAATGGTGCCAACTCTATTGTTATAGGAAACTATCTTACTACAAGCGGTAGAGCTATGAATAAAGACTTAGAAATGCTACAATCTCTAAATTTAGAAGTCGCAAAAACTGTCAAATAATTAGGAGAACTAAATGAGTGATAATATTGTACTAATTATAACTATTTCACTTATAATCATGTTCTCTCCTTTTTTTGCAAAAGGCTTAAAACTTCCAACTACACCTATAGAAATTATTCTTGGTTCTATCCTTGGTTATATTGGTTTTTTACATAATGAACATCTTTTTGACATAGTTGCTGAACTTGGATTTTTATATCTCATGTTTATTGCCGGTACTGAAATTAATCTCAAAAATGTTCTCAAAACGCCATCAACTCTCATGAAAAAAGTAATACTCTATCTCATCATATTGTATGCGTTTTCTATCGCCTTTACGAGTTATTTTGAGCTTGGTAAGATATTTATGGTTCTTTTACCTCTCATTTCTGTTGGTCTTGTTGCTTCGCTTTCAAAAGAGTACGGTAAAACGCCATGGCTTGAGTTATCCATGACAGCCGGGGGAATTGGAGAAGTTATTAGTATCGGTATTATTACAATCGCTGCAGCTGCTCTGCAGTCTGGTGTTGGAATTGATCTGTTTAAATCTATTATGTCTCTTATCATATTTTTAATTTTTATGTTTATTTTATTTCGTGCTATGCAACTTCTGTTTTGGTGGTTTCCAAAAGTTTCAATTGCACTTATGCCACACGAAGACAACAAAGAACAAGACATAAGACTTTCAATGGGTATCTTCTTTCTTTTAGTCGGTGCTATGCTTTACCTACATCTCGAACTTGCGTTTGGTGCCTTCTTAGCAGGAATTTTTATACCTACATTTTTTCAACACAAACATGAACTCCCAGAAAAACTTGCCTCTTATGGTTTTGGATTTTTAATACCAATCTTTTTTATTCACATTGGAAGTTCATTTAATCTTGAAGCTCTTGGAATGGACGGACTTATAATAAAAGCTATTATCATTGCCGTTGTTATGATTCTTATGAGAGTTTTTTCATCTCTTGTATTTATCAAAGAGCTTGGTTTTATAGATGCAATACTTATGGGATTATCCCACTCTATGCCTCTGACACTACTCATTGCAATGGCAACACTTGCCTTTAGTGCAAATTCCATAGATCAGCTTCACTACTATGCATTTATCTTAGCTGCTCTATTTCAAGTTATAAGTGTTATGATTATTATTAAACTAATCAATAACAAAAAGGCAAAGGAGTTGGAATAATGAGTCGCTCAGTCTTGCTTCAGCTTGCCCGTGATTCAATACAAGAAGTACTCGAAGCACAAAATTCTATCGACAAGGCTTCGCTTTTAATAGAACATCCCTTACTCGAACAAAACATCCCACTATCTGTAAGAATTTACATAAACAATGAACTAAGAGGTCATTCAGAGTCCCTAAACCCCAAATATTCACTCCTCCAAGAAATAATTATCAATGCAAAAAAAGCTGCTTTTGAAGATCCAAACTTCTCACCTCTTTCAACCTCCGAATATCTTCATTTAGAAATTGAGATTACACTGCACACAACTGAGGGTATCATGAGCGAAAAAGACCCTGCTATACTTCAGTAGCTTTATAGCTAAGCCAGTTTTTCAGGAAACTTCATCATAAACTTTTGTAGTTTCGGCGCTATCACAACTTGACAATAGCCCTCAGAAGAGTGTCCACTGTAATAGTTTTGATGATAAGCCTCAGCAGGAAAAACTTCCGATAGTTCACTTACCTCCGTCACTATTTTATCATCAAACTCTGCTTGATGTTCCTTTATCGACTCCATTATAAGCGCTTTCTCTTCTGCGTTTTGAAAATAGATAACCGAACGATATTGCGTCCCTCTGTCTGCACCCTGTGCATTTAGAGTTGTAGGATTATGCACTACAAAAAAGATATCCAAAAGCTCTTTTAATGTAATCACCTCATCATCATAGCTTATATCTACAACCTCTGCGTGACCACTCACACCAGTACAGACACTTTCATATGAGGGGTTAGGTCTAAGACCTCCCGAATATCCACTCACTGCTGACTTAACACCTTTAACGTTATTGTAAACTGCTTCGATGCACCAAAAACATCCCCCGCCAAGAACTAATCTATTTTGCATTGTATACCCTACTCAATTAAAATTTTATTTTATACTGCTCAATTATTGCACAAAACTCTTGTAAAGATTCATGAAAAATTCTTTATACATAAAAATTAAGTATGAACACAAACTAATTATCTTTTTAAAAGTGCTTCATACATCTTTTTCATTATTGGGGTTTGTACTCTCTGCTCTTTAACTATATAAGCGCAGAGACTCTCTATTTCAACTCTTTTTTTATTTTTAAAATCTAGGTGCATTGACGTTGATGAATCATAGGGTACTTTACTCGCAGTATCTAAAGCCTTTTGTATCTCATCAAAAACATCTACTCCTTTCACTTTTGCCACGAGAGCAATCTCTTCTAAGAGAGCTTTTGCCTCATCATAATGATGTTCATAAATATATCCTATACTTTTGTCATAGTAAGAGGTAAGCGTAGCAAACGCAGATATGAAAATATACTTTTTCCATAAAGCTGTTTGAATATCCTCCGGAGTCTTAAAACGCAACTCAGTTTTTTCAAAGATATCGGCTAAGAGTTGTGTACCCTCCTTATCACCACCAAAAAGAGCAGCGAAAACTTTACCTTTTTTACGAATAACTCCAGCTTTTTCTATATGAGAAAGTATGTAAACGCAACCATCAAGTACTCTTGAATTACTAATTTTTCTTAATACATCTCCATTTGAAACGCCATTTGAAAAACTTAGCAGTACTGTTTTGTCATCAATATGAGACTTGATGCGCTCATAAGAATCCACTAAATCATAACTCTTGACGCAAAAGAGAACTACATTAAAATAACCCTCAAAATAACCATCTAACTCTTCTAACTCTCGCGCATCCAAATGCACATCCCAGCAATCCTCATCCTCTTCAATTCTAATACCATTTTTCTCAATAGCCTTTAAGTGCTCACCTCTTGCAAAACCGACAACATCAATACCAGACTTTACAAAGTTTGCCGCGATATAACCACCTACTCCGCCTAGACCAACAACTGCGACTCTTTGTCCGAGAGTATTTATAACTTTATTTGGGTACATTCATCACCACCTTTGGTATAATAATACTACAAAAAGGAGATTTATGCCACGCATTGACAGTGAAAAGTTTTACAGTTCTGCCATAGAGATGCATGGTACTTCAGCTCGAGGTCTTAATTGGGCATCAAAAGAGAATCAGGAGTTGCGTTTTGATGTTTTATTGGAGTTTCTTCCAAAAAAACTTTCAGAATATGTCATTGCAGATGCAGGATGTGGATTTGGTGACTTATTTTCTTTTATGAATAAAAGAAAAAAAACTCCTAAAAGATACCTTGGGGTTGATTCTCATCTTGATATGTACTCAATTGCTTCTAAGAAAACAGGATGCGAAATAATCATAGCAGATATCTGCAAAGATGAACTTCCAAAAACAGACTATTTTCTCTGTAGTGGTGCACTTAATGTTTTGACAAAGTTTGAAACACGTCAATTTATACGTAACTGCTACAAAGCCTCTAAACATGGATTTATCTTTAATGCCTTACATGGAAATAAAGAGAGCCAAACTTATAACTATCTCACAAGAGATGATATAAAAACTATAGCAAAAGAGTTAGACGTCAAAGAGACACTTTTTAAAGATGGCTACCTAACAAATGATATCACAGTAGGGTTTTTCAAATAATGTGTGCAGTCTTTGGAATTATAGGAGAGTATGATGAAGCACAAGCAAAATATGCACTCTCGCGTTTAACCCATAGAGGCCCTGATCATTGTGGTCTAATTCAAAAAAAGAATCTTTTTTTTGCGCATCAAAGACTTAGCATCTTAGATTCACACTCCCGTTCCCATCAACCACTCAAATATAAAAATATTTTTCTATCTTTTAATGGCGAAATTTATAACTTTAAAGAGTTAAAAGCAGAGCTAGACTTTGAATTTCAAACACAGAGTGACACAGAAGTTATCATTGCTGCTTATCTGAAATGGGGTATAGAATTTGTACAGCATCTTCGTGGGATGTTTGTAATAGCTCTTTTGGATGATGAGACACTTTATCTTTTTCGTGATAGACTTGGTAAAAAACCTCTTTTTTTTATGCATTTCAATGGCACTTCCTCACAGTCTTTCACAGCGCACGAAACATCATTTATCTTTGCCTCAGAAATAAAAGCCCTCACTCCATTCTTGCATAAAACGCAGATGAATGATGATGCACTTATGAGTTATTTGTCATTTTTGGCACCAACACCTCCACATACTTTTTACAAAGGTATTAACAAATTAGCAGCTGGGGAGTTTTTAATTTACAAAGATGGCAAAGTCGAGGTAAAACGCTACTTTGATTTGCTTGATGTAAAACCAAACATCATAACAGATCAAGATGAGGCTATTTACACTCTTGAAAAACTTCTAGATGAGTCAATATCAATGCGTTTAAACTCAGATGTACCCATGGCTTCACTTTTATCCGGTGGTATAGATAGCGCAACAATAAACGCATACGCACTGAAAAGTAGAGTAAAACTAAACACTTATACTCTTGGTTACAAAGAGTATGCAAAGTATGATGAAAGACAAAACGCAAAAGAGAGTGCTGCGTTTTTAGGATTAAACAATACGCAAGTTGAAATTTCTCAAAATGATTTTATCAACGCAAGTGACAAAGTTTTTGATCTTTTAGATGAACCCTTAAATGATCCCGCTGCTATTCCTTTGTATCTACTTTTTGAAAAAATCAAAGCAGATGATTATAAGGTAGTTATGAGTGGTGAGGGAAGTGATGAACTTTTCTTGGGCTATAGACAGTATTTTGAATACCTTGATATTGAGGGTGCTTCAAACCTAGCACATAAGAACTGGTTAAAGAAATACTTTCGTGCAAATTTTTCAATGAATAGAGAGTGGGAGTGGTATAAACGCATCTTTGATGACACCCTGCTCTTTCGTACATCTGGTGATAAGTTCACAGACCTTCAAAAAAATAATCTCATGCGAAGAAATGTCAAAGACAACGAATCATTACAATATCTTAAACCTTACAGGGATAGGTTTCTGAGTTCAGCGCACAATGATGAAAGTATGTGGTACAGCTACATAGATTTAAATCTTTTTCAAGCGGAACACTTTCTTACTAAACTTGATCGTGTAAGTATGGCTCATTCTATAGAATCACGTACACCTTTTTTAGACCATAAACTTGCCTCGACTATTTTCTCTATTGCGCCAGAACTAAGATATAAAGAGGGCATCACAAAATCCCTTCTTAAAGAGATAATGAAACCTACTCTTGATGAAAATATCTTAAAACGCAAGAAAAAGGGTTTTTCTAACCCCTACATGGAGTATCTTATCAATTCCAAAAAAATAGATCTTATCATGCAAGTGAATGAACAAACCGGCATGTTTAAAAGAAAAGAGCTTGAAGAATACATTAGCACTGCCTCAAAAGGAAGTTTTAAGCAGCACGTTTGGGGTTTGTATGTTTTATCATCTTGGATAAAACAAAATTTACTCTAGCTTAAGAGCTATACAGAGCATGTTAGAAGTTATGAACGCAAGCCTAAATTTCCTTTAGGTTTGCGTTAAATCCTTAGGCCATAGTAAGAACATCTCCATCTTCACCAATACCGCTATAACCAAATAGTCCACCAATACCATAAATCCAGCCAGCCTGTTCCATAGCTATATCTGGACTTCTGTATAAACCATTTGGATGCTGTGGAACATTACCTTTTCCTTTAATAATACCTTTTGCAGTAAAGAAAGTATGACTCACCTTAATACCTTCATTTGGATTTTCACCCACTAATGAAAAACAAGTATTTGTCGCTTTTGTGTAATCACCTTGTCTAAAATTACCTTGGAGTGAGCTGATAATTTCATCTGATAATATACCAGAGATACTCATACCCATTGAACCACTTGCAGGTAGTTGGTGAGTTGATTGGCTATCGCCTAAAATATAATGATTTGGGAATTTTTCACACTCAAAACTATCAGCTTTAAGTTGTACGCCTTCATCATCAAATAAGCTTTTAATAATAGCTGGGACTGCTTGCCATACCATTATCACTGCTTCATCATACTTAATCTGCTTCGTTGAAGTAGATACAACTTCCATACCATCTTCATCCATCTTATTTTGTGTATATGTTGCTATTTTATTATCAAAATCCACATCTTGAATTCTTGAATTAAAGATAGGTTGAATAATATCCTCTTCTGTAGGATTTAATATATCTTTACAATATCCTAGATCTGTCCAACTCTGTTTAAAAGCAGCATGTTTTGAACCTACGTTTCCATCTAGTTCGATTAAAAAGTTGATTTTTAAGTTTTTAAGTTTCTCTTTTTTAATTCTACTTGCCATAGTGCTACATCTCTCAGATGAAGCCGGAGGACATCTTCTAAGAGCTTTTGTTCCATCTAATCTTGTTTGCGGTGTTGCATTTAATAATAAGTTAAATTTTTTATGTGGGTTCTGTTTTGCCTTTTCTACAAGAGCTTCCCATCTTATACTCATGTTTGTCCACTCTTCACCTGCATCTTGTTGCATAGCAGCTGGCGTTTCGTATTTTAATCTTCTTAATTTGCTATCGCTCCAAGTCGGAAATTGCTCCTTAGAAGCATAATCAATACCTGTAGCCACTACAAGTGCATCATAAGCAATATTTCCCTCTGTTGTTTCAAGAATTTTTGCTTTTGTATCACCGCCCGTAACTCTACAATTTGTGATAATATTAAATTCTCTTTGTTTCATGTTGTAATTAAAAAGCCAACCGACTGGTGCACCTAATTCATTGGCGTACTCTTTTGCAGTTTTTGTCAGAAGCACGTTTGAACCTGGGCAACTATGAAATTGTCTGTTTTGCTCTAAAACAATAACTTCTATATCTTTTCCTGCATCGCCATTAACCATACTTGCGAGTGCCATTCCCGAAATACCACCACCAATAATTACGAGTCTTTTTTTTGCTTTAGCATCTTTTTTATACAGTGTCTCTTTTAACTTAGGTTTAGTAGTTGATGCATTAAGAGTCCCCGCTCCTAATACGCTTGCTCCTGCTCCAACACCTAATATTTTGAGGGCGTCTCTTCTTTTCATTCTATTTCCTTTGTTTGTTAATGCTAGAATAATACTCTTTAATCAATAGTTTAAATTTAGATATTAAACTATCTTTATTTTTTAAGAATTATAATATTTTATAATAAAATAAAAAATAATCTTTACCAACAAAAGCTCTTTTTTAAACTATTTTTAGGTACTCTTCGCTTATGAATATAAATGAAAAACACTACTCCATTCTTCTCCTTCTATCAATGTTACTTTGGGGTGGAGGCTGGACTGCTCTGAAAATTCTTACCTATGAATTACCAATGGATATAATAATATTTTGGCGTTTTTTTATTATGAGTATTGCATTTTTACCTATACTTTATTTTTTAAAAATACCTATTGCTCTAAATCAAAAGAATCTTATGTATATTGGTAGTAGTTCTTTTTTAAATATTGCTTTTATGATATCTGCATTTTTAGGTGTAAAGTATGGTTTAGCGGGAGCAGGAAGTGTTATCATCACTACTCTTAGTCCTGTAATGACCTTTTTGTTAATTGCTATACTCTTTAGGAAAAAACTTCTTACACGTCAATATCTAGGATTGCTCCTCGGCTTAATTGGTGGGGCAGTTTTACTTCAACTCAATAACATAAGTCTATTTTTTAATGGCTCAAATATTTACTTTTTATTGTGTGCTCTTATCTGGGCTGGAGTTACTATACTTTCTCAGCACTCACATAAACATATACACCCCATTCATTATAGTTTTTTTATTTCTGTATTTTCAACAATTGCCACCTTTATCTACGCTTACGACACTCAACTTAGTAGCGTTTTTTCAGAGGGATGGGAATTTTGGACTGCAATGATTTATCTAGCAGTTCTTGGTCAAACCGTTGCTACTACTATATTCTTTATGGCGTCTGGTGTGCTAGGAAGCGAAAAAACAAGTTCTTTTATGTTTTTAGTTCCTCTCTTTGCTTTATTAAGTGCTTGGTTGATTTTAAATGAACCTATACAGATACATATAATATTAGGTGGTCTCATTAGTATTCTCGCTATATTATTTATTAACAAAAAATAAGCCTACAAATGAGATAATTAACTTAATAGAATTTTAATATCAATAAGAGTAATATTTTATATAATTTTTAGTTATTAAAGAGGTCATTATGAAGAAAGTTCTTATACTAGGTGGTGGATTTGCTGGTGTTGAAGCAGCAATATATTTGCGTAAAGAAAACTATGATGTTACTCTCATCACAGATAGAGATTACTTTTATATATATCCTACTTCTATCTGGGTACCTACAAGTGAAGTTGCATTTAAAGACGTATGTGTTGACATGAATGAACTAAAAGATGCCCATGGGTTTCATCTTATAATAGACTCTGTCGAGAAAATATCTGCAAAGCGTGGTGAGGTAACACTCAAGAGTGGAATCGTGCAAAATGATTATGATCATCTAGTTATTGCTATGGGCGCTTCAAAGATGAAACACAAGGGTCTGGAAAACACTCTCTCAATATGTGGTGCACCTGAACAGGCTATAGCCTTACGAGACAAAGTAGATAAAATAGTTGCTATGGGTAAAGGCAAAATCTGCTTTGGTTTTGGTGGCAATCCAAACGACTCTTCCGCAGTTCGTGGAGGTCCAGGCTTTGAACTACTCTTTAATGTTCATAATCTTTTAAAGAAAAAAGGTATTAGAGATAATTATGAACTAACATTTTTTGCACCCATGGATGAGCCAGGTAAAAGAATGGGACCAAAATCACTTAAAATGATGGATAAAATGTTTAAAATGTTAGGTATTCATCAACACTTCGGTAAAAAAATCAAAATGTTTGAAAGCGATGGTATTGTTTTTGAAGATGATTCCAAACTAGATTCTGATTTTACTATGTTCATACCTGCTGGTGACGGACATGAAGTTATCAAAAACTCTGATTTGCCTTTAAATGAAGCCGGCTTTATTAAAATAGACGACCATTGTGAAGTTAGGTTTTCAGATGTAGATACCTTCTGTGATGGCGAAGATATGAGTAGAGCACATAATATTTATGCGATTGGTGATATCGCAGCTCTTGAAGGTTATGATTGGAGAGCTAAACAAGGACATATTGCCGAAGTTATGGCTAAAAATATTGCCCACAATATAAAAGAAAAAGATAATGGCGGAGAATCATTTCTAGGTTATCATGAACATTTAAACATACTCTGTGTCATGGACACTGGAAATGGGGCTGCGTTTGTATATAGAGATGATAAACGTGCGTTTATGTTCCCTATGCCAATATTTGGTCACTGGCTTAAAAAAGGTTGGGGAGCATACTGCCGTTACTCTAAACTTGGTAAAATTCCAAGAATACCAGGGATGTAATTCCCTAGTTTTGAGTGTTTTCTTTCTCTTTACGTTTTTGTCTCATCTTGCGTTTTGCAAGTTCACGCATATCTTCTGTTGTATCACTCTCATCCATGATCTCGACACCAAGAATAGTTTCAACACAATCCTCTAGAGTTAATATACCCTCAGTCTGATCATAACTATCTTTGACCAAAAACATATGATCTTTTTTAGTTATTAAAAGGTCTAGTGCTTTAGAAACTGGAATATTTTCATGTATAGAAAAAATGTTCTTTTTTATAGAACCTATTGTTACAGTATCATCTTTAAGTGCTTGTTTAAATATCTTTTTAGTTAAGACTAACCCCGTAACATCTTCTATACTTCCGCTGTGAACAGGAATGCGAGAAAATTTAAAAATAGCAGGTTGGCTCTCAATAACTTCTTTTAAGGTCATGTTTTCATCTATAGTAAACACAACGCTTCTAGGAGTTAGGACTTCACTCACTTTAATGTTGCCAAGGTTTAAAATATTTTCAATTACATCTGACTCTTTTTCATCAATAACACCTTCATCTTCACTCATTAACATACTTTGCAAAAGTTCTTCTTTAGTGAGAGAATGTCCATCTCTTTTTCCACTAGATATTTTATTTGTCACAAAAAGCGTAGTTAATATTATTGGATATGTTAGCCATATAAAAATTCTTATAAAATATGCAGCTGCAGGGGCTAACTCTTTCCAATAAATAGCACCTATTGTTTTTGGTATGATTTCTGAAAGAAAAAGAATAGCAAATGTTAAAACAACCGAAACGTAGACAACAGCATCATTACCAAATAAATGAGCAGCTTGCGCACCAACTGCTGCAGCTCCTAATGTGTTTGCAATAGTGTTTAATATCAAAATAGATGCTATAGATTTGTTTATATTTTCTTTTTGAATCCTTAAAAGCATCCCAACAGTAGGTCTCTCTTTTTCTAAAACTGCAACATATGACATGTTTATAGACAAAAGTACTGATTCTAATATGGAACAAACAAATGATACCCCAACAGAAAGCAGAAAAAATAGTATTAATAAATCCAAGTTTTACATAGTCCTTAATTGTATAAAATTAAATGAAGGAAACCCTTCATCTCTTCATCATGACGACAGGAGTATACCCTCAAAAGGTAACTCGATTTCATCATCTACACTCACTCTAGGTTCCCTTCAACAGAAATCCCCACTCTAATTATAATAAAATTGCTGTAGCAAGCCCTAAAAAGCTAAAAAAACCTACAACATCAGTTACGGTTGTTAAAATAACCGTACTCCCTATAGCTGGGTCTACATCCATTTTTTTTAAAAACAGAGGTATCATAGCACCAAAAAATCCAGCCATAAAAAGGTTTATGACCATACTAAGAGCAATAACCACTCCAAGCATGTTCATATCAAACCATACAGCTGCTATTGCCCCCATTATTACAGCGAAAACTACACCATTACCAAGAGATATTGTCACCTCTTTTTTAATAATCCTCATTGCATCGCCCTGAGAAATATCTCCAAGCGCCAATTGTCTCACAACAACTGTAAGACTCTGAGTTCCTGCGTTTCCACCCATTGAAGCAACTATGGGCATCAAAACAGCAAGCGCCACCATGCTTTCTAATGTATCAGCAAAAAGCCCTATAACCAAAGAGGCAGCTATCGCTGTTAAGAGATTCAAAGAGAGCCACGTTGCACGTTTTCGCCCCGCGTTTATGATTTCATCATCTTCTTCTGCTTCATCATCTACACCCGCAAGATTATACATCTGTTCAGTTGCATGTTCATTAATAATATCATACATATCATCTGATGTAATACGACCCAGAAGAACACCATATTCATTTGTAATTGCCAATACAGAGAGGTCATACTCTTCAAAAAGATGTATTACCTCTTTTATATCTTCTCTATCAGTAGCTTTTATAGGTTCAAAACTATCATCTGCTGCTTCAATATTTTCTATTATACTTTTAGAAAAATCAAATATCAATAAATCATCTAAACCTACCGCATACCTTAATTTGTTATCGTCACTGATTATAAAAAGATTTTGAACGTTTTCTACTGCGTTCTCTTTTCTAAGATGTGCAAATCTTTTGATTACATCTTGTACTATTTCATTTCTATATGCAGTAAAAAGCTCAAACTGCATATGTGCACCGGCTTCATTCTCTTCATAATTTTGAAGCCTTTTAATCTCTTTTTTATCATCATCATGCAATGTTTCAAATACTTCAGAAGCGATTTCTTGATCCACTTCATGCAGTTCTTGCATAAACTCAGCCTGGTCATCAGATTCTAGCTCNGATACCGCATGTCTAAGCTCATCAACACTAAGACTTCCAACTACATCATCAAAAAGTCTATCAGGAAGAGCAAGAGCAACATCCCCAAGTAAATTTTTTGGTATTAATTTTACAGCATCAGCAAATTCGCCATCATCTAGCTGCTTTAATATTTTTGCTATTTTTGATGGGTGCATCTCACTAATTTCGTGAGCGGTTAGATACTCTTCAAGCTTATTCATAAGTGCAATTATAGCTAATTATTTACGCTATTACTTATCATATTGCGTTAGTTTATTATACCTAATCATACGAGATAACTCTTTTGTATATTTTTCACCAATCTCAGAGTAATGGTCAAGCTCTTTTACTATTTTATAAACGTCGTTAGTTTGATAACGTACTATTCTAAAATCTTTATAGACTTTAGCTTTTCCCATCATTCTGTAATAGTCTCTAATAGAATCTTCAATACTAGCAAACTTTCTGAGCCAAATTGTTTTCGTTCCATCGCGTTTTTCATTAGCGGCAATTCTAGCTTGACTCTTATTTGTGCTCCAGACTCCAAATATATTATTTGCTTTTATAAAAAATCTTGAAGTTGCCCAAGCACTCTCCATCGCAGCCTGCGCTAGAGTTATACTTTTAGGATGAGGCTTTAATGCTCTAAGCAGCGCTTCATCACTCTTAATATTATATTTTTTTTTCAGTCTTGCGACTCTGGCTGGATTCGAACCAGATTTTAAATCTTTTTTCACAGCTTGATATTGTGTTAAAAATTCATTGTGTATTTTGTTAACTGCTGGAACTAAGAGATAGTAAAATCTTTTTTTCTTCGTAGCTACACTCATTTTTTTTGGGATATCACTTACAGTATACTTTGGTGTTGATACAAAGTTGTTACTTGCAAATAGTGTTGCACTTATAAAAAGTACAAGAGAGATATATTTCATTTAATTCCTTTGCGCGTATCTTAGCAAAATTCAAACAACGCTTAGTATCAGTGAAATTAACATATTTTACATCAATTTTAGACGATAAGCTATTTTCAACAGAGAAACAAGATAACAGTGATGTTACTATTAAGTAGTATAATTATATGAAATTATACTAGGAACTACTATGCAACCTGCTTATAGTCGTGCTAAGTGCTCGGCCAATTTTATTGTAATCTCCACTATCCCGATACTCTTTTTCATCTTTATGATTTTAGGCTACACTACAATTATTCCCTTTAATGTACCAATACATGCACTTGGAGTAATTGGATTTATTTTATTAATTTTTTTACTCTTTATCAAACACAATGCTAACTACTCTATTTGCAAGATGCGCTCATCCTATGCTCAATTAAAAGAGGCACTAGATGCCAAACTCTCTTCTAGTACTTTAACCATAGAGGGTGAAACAAAATCTATTTTAGATATTGATAAATTTTTAAACAGATACTATAGCAATATCAGAAACGACAACTTTGTATCTGTCGCCTCATCGATCTTTCCAATGCTTGGTATTTTAGGTACATTTATCGCGATTGCCCTATCTATGCCAAACTTTTCAGTCACGGATACTCAAGCACTAGATTATGAAATATCACTTCTCTTAAGCGGAGTTGGTTCTGCGTTTTTTGCTTCAATTTACGGTATTTTACTCTCTTTAATATGGACATATTTTGAAAAGAGTGGAATGAGTAAAGTTGAACATTATTTTTCAACAATTAAAGCGAATTTTGAAACAGCGCTATGGTCTCAAGAAGAGTTACTCATCTATAAATATACACAGTATGATATGAAAGACAATAACTTTATTGCTGCTATGAAAGAGACATTTAACCTTGATTTTATTCAAAAAATAAACAAGGAACATCTCTCAAATTTTGAAACTGTTATGCAAACTGCAAACAAAAACTTTTCAGAGCTTTCAAGCAATCTGCAAAATGTCTCAAATGAACTTCAAGTTACTTTAAAACAAATGAATAATGGGCAGAGTGCCTTAAGCGCGCAAAATCATATAGATAAAGCTCTAGTTGATTTTACAGTAGCAACCAAATCCTTTGAAAAGAGTACAAAACTCTACAGTGAGAAACTCAATAACTCTTTAAGTAGAACATTTGAGAAGATAGACAGTGAAATAGGTGATATAGTCATTAAGTTAGCAGATTTTGCTACACATGTTTCTCTTGAGAGTAGAGAAGTTCGCGAAAGTATAAGCAAATATCATCACATGATAGCAAACCAAGTAAAAGAAAAGTAGATGTTTTTCAAAAACAAAAAGGGCGAAGAAGCAAACTTTTGGTTGTCCTATGCTGATCTTATGGCTGGATTACTTTTTGTTTTTATCCTACTAATCGGTGCGATTGTTGTTAAGTCTATAGTGTTAAAAAACAACTTAGCTTCCAAAGAAAATTCATTAGAAGCCTCTTTAGAAATGCTTCTTTTACGTGATTCTGAAGTTATTAAACTAAAAAAACTTTTAGCAGCGCGCATGGAGGAGTTAAAGAAAAGTAAAGAAGAACTCATTATTACCAAAGACTCGCTTGATTTGAAAACTGAAGAAATAGTGAATTTAAATAATATTCTTCTCTCAAGAAATATGAAAATCGATGACTTTAATAATAAGGTCATCATAATGCAAAATCTTCTTGATGAATCCAACACGACCATAGAATCACTCAACAATAGCATCCAAGACTATGATAGCAAAGTACTTATTTTATCAAATGATTTGACTAGCAAAGAAAATACGCTCAAATTAAAAGATAAAGAGCTTCTTAACCTACTTCGTGCCTTAGATGATAAAAAAACAAAGTTTGATACTCTCGTTATGAAACTACAAGCACAAAAGGCTCAAATAAAGTCTCTAACAGGTATCAAATTAAAAATTATAGCTGAGCTCAAACGTTCTCTTGGCAAGCATGTAGAAATAGATACACAAAGTGGTTCACTGCGTTTATCCTCTAACATTCTTTTTGATAAAGATAGTTCAAAGCTCAAAAGAAGCTCAAAAAAAGAACTAGAAAAAGTTTTTATAAATTATATTGCTGCTCTCACTTCAAATAAAAATATAAAAAGTCAACTAGATCGTATAGTTATTGAAGGACATACAGACAGTGATGGAACATATCTTTATAATCTTGATCTTTCACAAAAAAGAGCCTATGCTGTAATGAATTATCTTTTAACTCTAGAGTTTACTAAAAAGAACAACATTCAACCTCTCCTTGTTGCAAGCGGCCGTTCTTACCTTGATAATATACATTTTGAAAATGGAAAAGAAAATAAAAATGCATCAAGACGTATAGAGATTAAATTTAGACTCAAAAATGATGATGCCATGAATGAGATAGAAAGGATACTTGATTATGAATAATTTTGATCCTAAATATATGAAACTCTCGGCAAAGTATCTTCAAGAAAAACTGGATTTAGTAGAATCGAAAGTTAAAAATATTTATGTAGTTGAAAAAAAGAAAGAATCTAAAATCCATAGACTTTTAAATATTCTTTTTAAATCTTAACTATCTTAGCTCAAAGATGTAGCCATCTTTGCTTTTTTTCATTTTATATCTATAGTATCCATCAAGTTCAATTACTACTCTGTAGTAGCCATCATGATTTCCAATTCTAATTTTAGTAAACAAAGAATTTTCAGATATATCTTTAACAAAAGATTTGATATTTGTATCTCTCTTAAAATCACAAACAATTCTGTGTGGCTTTACAAGTAAAAAATCTCTTATCGCCTTGTCTTTTGTTATAACTTTTAATTTTTTATCTTTTGCATAAAATGAGATAAGCTTTATAGATGCTATCTTTTTGTAAGAACTTTTTTTCTTCTCTAGGTCTTGAGTTTTTTTAGGTATTTCTAGCTCTTGCGCATCACTCCCATAATTCTGCGATACAAATATAGGTAAATGCCAGTCAATTGTATTATCTAGTTCAATGCTTTGCGTATGTTTAGAACCATCTAAACTTTTATACCCAACAGTGATACTTTCTATAACTCTAGCCGTAGAAGGAAGTGTAAGTGTCGCTCTTTTTAATGGTGCGGGTTCTGCGTTTACATTTGATGTAATTGGTATGTCTTTTTCCCCGATAGATGGAAAAAATGGATTTTCACGTGCATTTAAAGATGTCAATAATAGTAATATGATAAAAAATGTTTGAATCAAAGACAACCCCTAAATTTATTTCTAGATATTATAACAAGTTATTGAGCAGAAATCTCTTTGAGTTCAAAATACTCACGCTGAAGTTCAGCATTTTCAGCTTTTAATCTGTAGACTTCATCTTGAAGATAGTTTTCATAATCTTGAAGTCCAAAAAGAACCTCAAGGGAGTTAGTACCGTAGAGTAAGATACCTAGATAAATACCAGTAGCAATAACAACAGCAAATAAAGCAAAAAATTTCCCTAAAGAGAGACCTAAATACTCTTGAGTAATACTTTGAGTATTGTCTATCTCTTCAAAGAGTTCTTCATTTTGCATCTATTACTCTTAGCTAAAAAGACGTGATCCTAAATATTCACCATACATAACTTCATTTTCAATTTCTAAAAGACGGTTATATTTGGCAGTTCTCTCACCACGTGCAGTAGAACCAGTTTTAATTTGACCACAATTAAGTGCTACAGCGAAGTCAGCAATAAACGCATCTTCACTCTCACCAGAACGATGACTCATAACACAAGTATAACCATTTCTTTGAGCAAGACGAACAGTCAACATAGTTTCAGATACTGAACCAATTTGGTTTGGTTTAATAAGAATAGAGTTAGCAATATTTTTATTTATACCTTCATTTAAGATATTTACATTTGTAACAAAAAGATCATCACCAACAAGTTGAACTTTATCTGCTAATTTTTCTGTAAGCACTTTCCATCCATCCCAGTCATCTTCACTAAGACCATCTTCAATAGAAACAATAGGATATTTAGCACATAAATCTACATAGTAGTTAGCAAGTTCTTCAGAAGTAACTGTACGATTTTCAGAGTCTAGTCTATAACCACCATCACAAACAAGTTCAGAAGCAGCAACATCTAAAGCGATTGCTATTTGTTCTCCAGCCTTGTATCCAGCTTTTTCGATCGCTTCCATTATTACTTGAATAGGTTCTTCGTTTGAAGATAAGTCAGGTGCAAATCCACCTTCATCACCAAGTGCAGTATTGTGTTTTTTAGCTTTTAAAATAGCTTTTAAATTATGATAAACTTCAGCAGATGCACGAAGACCTTCAGAAAAATCTTCAAAGCCAACTGGAATAATCATATACTCTTGAAAGTCAACAGAGTTATCAGCGTGTGAGCCTCCATTAATAATGTTTAGCATCGGAGTAGGAATAGTCATAGCGTTAGCCCCACCAAGGTAACGATACAGTGGCATGCCTAAAGACTTAGCAGCAGCACGAGCAACAGCCATAGAAACACCTAAAACTGCATTAGCTCCTAATTTTCCATAGTTCTCAGTACCATCAAGCTCTTTCATAGTAGCATCAATTACAGCTTGATTAAAAGGCGATAGTCCAATAAGAGCATCAGAAATCTCGTTATTTACATGAGAAACTGCTTTTAAAACACCTTTACCCATATATCTTTCATCACCATCACGAAGCTCTAAAGCTTCACGTTTACCAGTGCTTGCACCTGAAGGTACAATCGCACTCTCAACAGTTCCATCACTTAGTTCTACAGTCGCTTTAACCGTTGGGTTTCCACGAGAATCCATTACTTCAATTGCACTTACACTATCTATAAACATATATTTGCCCTTATTTTTACAATATTATTGCTCGAATTATAGCAAATTGTTACTAAATATTATATTATGCGTCTGTATCCTCTATATCTGAAGTGTCCATAACCATAACATTACTTACACCCATAGCTACTTTTATTTTTTCTTCTATTTCGCGAGCAAGCTCTGGTTCATCTTTAAATTTTTGCTTAACATTTTCACGACCTTGTCCAAGTTTGGTCTCTTCATATGAGAACCAAGCCCCTGCTTTATCGATAATATCAAGCTTAACGCCATAATCAACGATTTCACCCTCTTTTGAGATTCCCTCACCAAACATGATGTCAAATTCTGCTTGACGAAACGGAGGAGCGACTTTATTTTTGATTACTTTTGCTTTAACTCTGTTACCAATCTGGCTCTCTCCCTGCTTCAATGAAGCTATACGTCTTACATCTATACGCACTGATGCATAAAATTTAAGAGCATTTCCACCTGTTGTTGTTTCAGGAGAACCATACCCCATCATACCAATTTTCATACGAATCTGATTGATGAAGATTACAGTACAGTTCATTTTACTAATAACACCTGTAAGTTTACGTAATGCTTTAGACATTAAACGAGCCTGCACACCAACATTTTGATCAGACATTTCACCTTCAATCTCAGATTTCGGTGTTAATGCTGCAACGGAATCTATAACAATCAAATCAATCGCACCACTTCTTGCAATAGTCTCAACAATGTCAAGCGCTTGCTCACCATAATCTGGTTGTGAGACAAGTAAATTTTCTACGTCTACTCC
>JGI997J19993_1000171_pt1 | contig 22016 bp, 23 predicted proteins | sample Etolagbewater25m_FD_19993 | JGI IMG/M metagenome (IMG submission 19993)
ATGGAGCGGGAAACGAGGTTCGAACTCGCGACCCCAACCTTGGCAAGGTTGTGCTCTACCACTGAGCTATTCCCGCAAAACTCTTACAGATTTTGTAAGTGAGCCGGAATTATAGCCGATTGTTTTTTATTTGTAAAGAGTTTTTAGGGTAAATTGCAAAAATAATGATATAATCGCGTTTATAATTAAAATGTAAACTACTATATAGGAAATTGAGATGAGAAGTGACATTATAAAAAAAGGCTTTGATAAGGCGCCACACCGTTCTTTACTAAGAGCCACAGGTTTAAAAGATGAAGATTTTGACAAGCCATTTATTGGTATTGCAAACAGCTACATAGATATTATCCCAGGACATTTTTTCTTGCATGAGTATGGAGAAATTGTAAAAGAGGCTATTCGTGAAGCAGGGGGTGTTCCCTTCGTATTTAACACAATAGGTGTTGATGATGGAATAGCAATGGGGCATGAAGGTATGCTTTATTCACTTCCATCTCGTGAAATTATTGCAGATTCTATAGAGACTGTAATGAATGCACATCAATTAGATGCGATGATATGTATTCCTAACTGTGACAAAATTGTTCCAGGTATGGTCATGGGAGCTTTAAGAGTTAATGTTCCTACAATTTTTGTTTCAGGTGGACCAATGGCCGCTGGTCATAAGGCAGATGGTACTCCAATCGATCTTGCTACTGCGTTTGAAGCTGTTGGTGAACATGCAGAGGGCAAAATGACGGATGAAGAACTTTATGAAATAGAGTGTAATGCCTGTCCGTCAGGGGGCTCTTGTTCTGGTATGTTTACAGCAAACTCCATGAACACACTTTGTGAGGCTATGGGTATAGCGCTTCCAGGGAATGGAACTATTTTAGCTATGACACCTGAAAGAATAGCTCTTGTTAAAAAAGCAGCAAGACGTATTGTTGAATTGGCAAAAATGGAAGATAACACAAAATACAAAATGAAAAATGTATTAAATGAAAAAGCTATCCATAATGCGTTTGTTGTTGATATGGCTATGGGTGGAAGTTCAAATACTGTTTTACACCTTTTAGCGATAGCAAGAGAAGCGGATGTTGACTATAAAATAGAAAATATTAATAAAATAGCTGATAAAGTAGCTCACATTGCTAAAATATCTCCGTCTTTAACTACTGTTCATATGGATGATATTAATAAGGCTGGTGGAGTAAACGCAGTTATGAGTGAGGTGGCACGTCGTGGTGGACTTCTTCATTTAGATTCATTAATGATTTCTGGTGAGACTCTTGAAGAAAGAATTTCGGATGCAAAAATTTTAGACGAAAGTATAATTCATACAAATGAAAATGCTTATTCACAAGTAGGAGGATTGTCAATTTTATTTGGTAATCTTGCCTTAGAAGGTGCTGTTGTAAAAACTGCTGGTATTTCAGAGAATATGAAAAAATTCAAAGGAACTGCAATATGTTTTAATTCTCAACCAGAAGCATTGGCCGGAATTATGTCTCATAAAGTTAAGGCTGGAGATGTTGTAGTTATCCGCTATGAAGGACCAAAAGGCGGTCCGGGTATGCAAGAGATGCTTGCTCCTACTTCATTAATAATGGGAATGGGTCTTGGTGAATCTGTTGCACTTATTACTGATGGTCGCTTCTCTGGCGCTACTCGTGGTGCTTCAATAGGTCATATATCACCTGAAGCGGCAGAAGGTGGACTTATTGCTCTTGTTGAAGATGGTGATGAGATAGAATTAGATACCAATAATCACCTTTTACAGTTAAACGTAGACGAAGAGACTATTGCTAAAAGAAGAGCTGCATGGAAACCTCATGTAAATCATGTTAAGTCAAAATGGCTTAAACGCTACTCTCTTTTAGTTTCAAACGCATCAAATGGTGCCGTATTAAAAACAGAATTATAAGAAGGAAATTTATAAGTGAATGCAATTGCAATAAAACATAATGATGAGATTATTGACTTACAGACTGCTGCAGAGTTGGGTTTTGAAGGAGAGCAAATCCATCTTGACAACTCTGCTGACTCTTTAGAAGTTTTACGTCACTCAACAGCGCATCTTATGGCGCAAGCTATAAAATCTCTTTATCCAGATGCAAAGTTTTTTGTAGGACCAACTGTGAAAGAGGGTTTTTACTATGACTTTAAGACTGAGGCTGAAATAGGAGAGGGAGATCTTAAAAAGATTGAAAAGCAGATGCTTTCTTTTGCTAAGAAAAAGTATGAGATTCAAAAGTATTCTCTATCTATGGATGAGGCAAAAGAAAAATTTAAAAACGATCATCTTAAATTAGCAGTTATGCAAAGAATTACAGATGATACTGTGTCTATATATAAACAAGGTGAGTTTGAAGATTTGTGTCGTGGACCTCACTTGCCTAATATTGGATTGATTAGATATTTTAAACTTACTAAAATTGCTGGTGCATATTTGGGTGGAGATTCTAAGAATGAGATGCTAACTCGTATATATGGTATAGCGTTTGCAGATAAAGAATCACTAAAAGCACATATGGATAGATTAGCTGAAGCGGAAAAACGCGACCATAGAAAACTTGGTAACGAGATGAAGCTTTTTACTTTCCGTGAAGAAGTTGGAGCAGGTTTTCCTATTTGGCTTCCGGCTGGCGGACGTCTTCGTGCAAGATTAGAATCACTTCTTTATAAGGCTCACCGTAAACGTGGTTATGAGCCAGTACGTGGACCTGAAATGCTACGTTCTGATCTTTGGAAAATATCTGGACATTACCAAAACTACGGCGAAAATATGTATTTCACTAATATTGATGAAATAGAGTTTGGTGTCAAACCGATGAACTGTGTTGGCCATATTAAGGTATATGAAGAAGATTTACATTCATATAGAGATTTACCACTTAAATACTTTGAGTACGGTGTTGTTCATCGTCATGAAATGACAGGAGCACTTCACGGACTTTTCCGAGTACGTGAGTTTACTCAAGATGATGCACATATTTTTTGTACAACAGATCAGATTGAAGAACAAATCATTGAAGTTGTAGACTTTGTAGACAAAATTATGTCAACTTTTGAATTTGATTATAAGATGATGATTTCTACACGTCCTGAAAAAGCAGTTGGTGATGATAAAGTTTGGGAAATCTCAACTCAAGCTCTTAAAAACGCAATGGATAAAAATGAACTTCCTTATGAGATAGATGAAGGTGGTGGAGCTTTTTATGGTCCAAAAATTGATATCAAAATAACAGATGCAATTGGACGTGAGTGGCAATGTGGAACAATTCAGTTAGACTTTAATCTTCCTGAACGTTTTGATCTTGAATATAATGGTGAAGATAACGATAAAATTCAGCCTGTAATGATTCACCGTGCTATTCTTGGTTCTTTTGAACGTTTTATTGGGATTTTAACTGAGCATTACGCTGGTGAATTTCCTATGTTTATAGCTCCTACTCAGGTAGCTATTGTTCCTGTTGCTGAAACGCATAAAGATTATGCTAAGCAATTATCGGATAAACTTATCGATATTAATGCCGATAGTGAAATATATGCTAAAAATGATTCTTTAAATAAAAGAATCAGAACGGCTGAAAAAACTCGTGTTCCGATGATAGTTGTTATTGGTGATGAAGAGATAGAAAACAAAACTGTAGCTATTCGTGATAGACGAACTAGAGAACAGTACAACCTAAGTGAAGAGGAATTCCTCAAGCTTATACAAACTAAAATAAATGAGGTAAATTTTTGAGTACAAAGAAAAACCGCGTCATTATGAATGACGATATCCGTGCGACAGAGTTAAGATGTAATGTAGATGGAGGCGAATCACTAGGGATTATTTCTTTTGATGAGGCTATGGAAAAAGCGAATGAATTAGGTCAAGACTTAGTTCTAATCGCCCCTGATGCAAAACCGCCTGTTGCAAAAATCATGGATTACGGTAAATACAAATACCAAGAAGAAAAAAAGCTTAAAGAACAAAGAAAAAATCAGGTAAAAATAGTTGTTAAAGAGATTAAGTTATCTGTAAAAATTGCTGAGAATGATATTGCATATAAAGTGAAGCATGCAAGGGAATTTTTAGAAAAAGGTTTTCATGTAAAATTTCGCGTATTTTTAAGAGGTCGTGAGATGGCTCATCCAGAGGCTGGTAAAGAAGTTCTTCTTCGTGTTTGGCCAATGGTAGAAGATTTAGGTGTTATGGAAAAACCACCTAAATTTGAAGGCCGTTATTACAATATGTATGTAATTCCAATTAAGTAAAGTCTATTTAGAGACTTTACTTTTTAACACATCTTCGTCTATTGAATTAGTAACATACTTTATAACCACTACATATTCAGTTTCATTTATATACCACTCTGCAATATTGTCATCTTCAAGGGCATGTAATTTATCAAAATTAACTTCATCATTTGCTATATATAAATGAGAGTGTCTAAGAGGATTTTGAAGTTTAAGCGCTGTCCATGTAAGCCATAATACAATAACAATAGCAATAGTAATCGCTAGAGTTCCTCTATCACTAATATCTAAGTATAAACCTGCAAAAGTTCCTCCTAAAAATGTAAAGAAATATGCAGCAGAATTAGAAATTCCAAGTGCAGCACCTTTTTGATGAACCTTTGCAAATTTTGATATCATAGATTGAACTAATGGCTCCATCATATTAAACGCAATAAAGAAAAATACAACACCAATGATAAATAGAGTACTTGAAGTTGTGAATCCCATAATTAAAAACGATACTAAAAACAGTACGATTGAAATCAAAAATATTTGTTTAGGTATATTTTTTTTCTCGCCAAAAACAGCAGCAGGACCCATAGCAATTAGACCAGCAATCATTGCTGGAACATATACCATCCATAGTTCTGATTTTTCCCATGCAAAACCATATTCTGGCTTTATTAAGATGATTGGTATAAGTACAAATGCCATAGTCATAAGACCTTTTTGCATTGCGTTTATGATAATCATATTTAAAAGATTATTGTCTTTTAATATATCAGATGTTTTAACTGTACCGTGGTAGATATGTTTTATTTTTGGAGGAGTCGGTACTTTGGTAAAAAGAACAATAATCGCTACTACCGCTAAGACAGCGGTTATTAAAAAGATGGCACTGATACCAAAATTTGAAGCTACAACAGGTCCAAGAGCCATTGCAAGAGCAAAACTCATAGCAATGAAACCACCCATAATAGCCATGGCTTTTCCTCTTGATTCTTCTTCAACAAGGTCAGCTATCATTGCTGTGACAACAGCACCAATAGCACCAGCACCTTGTAGAAAACGTCCAAACATAAGAGTATATATATCTGTTGAATAAGCACAAATAAGTGAGCCTACTAAAAAGATTAGAAGACCAAAGAGTATTGTTGGTTTTCTACCTATTTTATCACTCATAGTTCCAAATGGAACTTGAAATATTGCTTGTGTTAATGCGTAGCCACCAACAATAACACCTACTAAAAATGGGGTTGCGCCTTCAAGATCAAGAGCATAAACAGATAAAACTGGAAGAACTAAAAATAGTCCTAAGAATCTTAAAAACAAAATTGAGGAGAGAGGGAAAACTTTTTTAAACATATAAAGCCTTTTGTATTGGTATAATTTCGCAATTATATTTAAAAGATTATTATATATACTATAAGGAACAGAATTTGAAATTAGTTTTAGCTACATCTAATAAAGGCAAAGTTAGAGAGATAAAAGCGCTTTGCGAGAAGTATGAGATAGTTCCATATAGTGAATTGATAGATGAATTTGAAATCATTGAAGATGCGGATACATTTAAAGAAAATGCGCTCATAAAAGCCAGAGCAGTTTTTCAAGCTCTTGATGATGAAGATGTTGTAGTAATGGCTGATGACAGTGGTATAAGTGTTGATGTTCTTGGTGGCGCACCTGGAATTTACAGTGCAAGATATGGTGGTGAAAACGCAACAGATAAAGATAATTTATATAAATTAGTTGATGATATTAAAGCTAAAAATGTGGATTCTTCGCCTGCACACTATACAGCTGCAATTGCAATTGTGACAAAATCAAGTGAATACAGTGTTCATGGATGGATGTATGGAACTGCATTAACAGAGGTAAGAGGAGATCGTGGATTTGGATATGATCCGGTGTTTATTCCTGATGGATACGATAAAACATTGGGAGAACTTGATGAAACAATCAAAAAAAGACTGTCTCATCGCTCTAAAGCGTTAAGTCTTGCAAAAAGAATCTTAGACACGCTATAGAAGTTTACGACTTATATTATAAAACATATTTTCTAATTTAATTACAAACATATGTAGCTGGTCGTTATATCTTGTCACTGGGTGCATGATATCTCCTTTAACATTGTTAAAGGATTTAAAGCAAGTACTGTTCCAGTTGTTAAATATTATGTTCTAACTAAAAACAACTAAAAGTATAATCCCAAAAAGAATTCTGTATATACCAAACGCAACAAATGTAAATTTTTCTAAAAAAGCTAAAAATAGTTTTATTGTCAGATATGCAACTATAAAAGAAACAACAAAACCAACTACTAATGTTATAAGGTTTGCATCACTAAATTCATTATAATGTTTTAATAAATCATAAGCAGTAACGGCACTCATAACAGGAAACGCAAGAAGAAAACTAAACTCAGCACTTGCCCGTCTGCTTAATCCTACAAGAAGAGCACCAATTATAGTTGAACCCGCTCGACTTGTTCCTGGAATTAAAGCAAAAATTTGTGCAAAACCTATTATCATTGATTGTTTGAGTGTGACTTGTTCTACATCATCTATGAGATGTGTTTCAGTTGGTATAAAAAACTTCTCTACTAGTAAAAATATTACACCACCAACAATAAACATAACAGCAACTACTTGAATGGAAAAAAGTTCTTTGATTTGGTCTGAAAATATAAATCCAACTGCTCCAATCGGAATAAACGCAAGAAAAATTTTCGTCCATAAGTCTATTTTTTTAATAGTAAATTTTTCTTTGTAGTTGAGTATTACAGCTAGTATAGCAGCAAACTGAATGATTACCTGATAAGCTTTTGTGACTGAATTTTGATCAATACCTAAAAACTGACTCGCTACTATTAAGTGTCCCGTTGAAGATATAGGTAAAAATTCTGTAAAACCTTCTATTATGCCTAAAATAATTGAGTCAAGTATTGTCAATTTATTTCCTTTATTAATAATATTAAATGAGCGTTAATATATTTTATTGAGGGCGGTATTATATCTAAGATAAATATTCATCACAAATAAGTATAAAAAGTATTTTACAATATATAAAAATCCAAAAATCTACACTTTGAAAAACAGAGTGTTTGGTAATGTTAAAATTAATAGTTTTAAATGATTATATGATATAATTAGCCAATAAGAAGAAAAAGGAGATTATTGTGTCTGCAGAATTAAACGAAGAAGCTAGCGTTGATTTAAAAAAACGTGAGTTTATGGATAAAATGGGAAAATATGCGATTGTAGGTGCAGGTATGGCGACATTAATGAGTCCTGCTGAATCTTCTGCTAATAATTATGGTAGAGGTGGCGGAAAGCGTGATCGTGACAGAAATCATGGTAGAGAGAATGATCGTGACAGAGGAAGAGATTAAGGCTTAAAGTAGTAGTATATGAACCGTCATGACATAGTAAAATTACCGTTGTCATGCAGTAGTTTATGTGCATACTTGATTGGTGAGAGTTTATTGCTTTATTCTAAATCCACACAAAGCGTGTATGGATTTGAAAAGGGTGATGCTTATCTATTCCTTAAAATTGATGAACTTATCAATAGCTGCTCCTATCAAGAAATAGTTGAGCGGTTTCCTACGGTAGATGCAACTTTGTTAAAGAAGATGTATGATTTTGCCAATTGTGCGGAAGTGGTGGACTCTATAGAGTATGAGTCAGATATAGAAGCAGGAGTGTGTGTCGAAGATGATTTGAGTAGGGTGTTTTACCGCTTGGATGATGTTTTATTTGCTATTTCTTATCCTAATGGAGATTTATTTAAAAGTTTGCACCCTGTTTATGAACACCTTCATGTTAATAAACAAGATGCAAAGATTATAATATCAGTTGATTTTATAAAACGTGGTGATTTGTGGGGAGTGAAGTGGAATAATACTCCTGTAGAGATGGAAATGCCTGAAGCTCGATTAGCCACTTATATTCAGGATCAGATGAGGACGTATGTATATCAGGCTCAGTCTTATCTTATATCTTTGCATTCAGCTTCGGTAGAAAAAGATGATAAAGTCCTTGTTATGCCGGCAGTTGCTGAGTCTGGTAAAACGACTTTAACTGCAACACTTCTACATAAGGGCTTTAAACTTTTTAGTGATGAAGTTACTGTCATGGATTTTAAAGGCTATATTCATCCTCTTCCTTTTTGCATGAATGTCAAAGAGGGGAGTTGGACTATCTTAAAAGAAATGTATCCTCATCTACACACAAAGGATGTACACAGTCGCTTTGATAATCAAAACATACGTTTTCTTCCTCCTGAAAATATCCAAAAAGAACGCAAAAAAGCTACTTATATTGTTTTTCCAAAATACATCCAAAATGCTAAAACATCTCTTGTTGCACTGAGTGCAACAGACACTCTTTTAAAAATTAAAGAGGCCCATTACCAGGTACAACACGATATGGATCAAAATAAGTTTGAGCTAATCTTGAAAAATCTTATTTCCCTGCCTAGTTATATGTTAGAATATTCAAATCTTGAAGAGGCAGAGGATCTTATTAATAAACTTATATCTGAAGGGTGATCTTATTTTTCAGATGCAAATTTTTTGAGGCAGTCTTTACAGAAAATATAAGTTTTAAGTTGATATATAAAATGCTTGAGTACATAGTAGGGATAATAAGCATCTTTTTCGTAGTGATAAATTCTTTTTAATCTTTGTTTTTTATAAAAGCTTTTAAGTTTAGGAAGCAGAGGATAAAGTTCTCCATGTATTGTTCCCTGTAACTCAAAAGACTTAAGAACCATTTTGTAATCAGAATGTACTTTTTCATTTTCGATTGTTAATGGTGTTATGAGATTAAAAAGTTCTTTGCACATATAGAGATAGGCTTGAAAATTATCTTGTAACTTAAGTGATTTGACTAGTTGATGTAATTTGTTCCAGTCAATTTTATCATTATACTTTTTTGCTAAAACTGTAAAGTCATATATATGTCTTAAATCTAAACGTTTAAGATTATAGTTATTGTCAATATATTCTGTATGTAAAAAAGTATGATAGAGTTTATAGGTTGGGTTTAATACCCAAGTATTTAAAAAATCTAGATTATGACTTTTAGATGATGTTTCTTCTGAAAAAGGTATATGTTCTATAGTACTCTTTTCACCTATTACGCGAGAATGCAATTCTACTACAACAGGCATATTCTCTTTAGCAATAGGACAAAGATGATGATGTGAGTCATAAAAACCAATGTCCTCTTTTGTTTTATAATATCCTATTTGCATCAATAACGAATATGCTTCGTTAATTCTCTCTGGACGAACCAAAATATCAATATCAGATAAAAAGCGAATTCCTATATGCTCATAATCTTCATCCACTAGTGAAGCACAACCTTTGAGGAGCAAACACTCTATATTTTTAGAGTTTAAGAGTGAAACAATCTCTTTTAGTTGTTCAACAATTTGTGTATTTCTAATAGTATTAAGTTTGAAAATTTCGTTTAAATATAAAAATAACTCTTCATCTTTATTTTCAATAAAAAAATTATTTTTTTGAAGTTGATAAAAAAATGCTGAAGTTAAAAATTCACGATTGGCTATTTCTACTAAATTTAAAAAATTCACATCCTCAAGATGATTTATTAATTTGTCATGGGAAAGAGAATGAGCAAGCGTAAATAAATCTTCTTTTTTCATGCTGTTTTATGCCTTAATATTGATATTATCATTCTAGCATAAATTTATTTCGATATAATACGAAGTTTTATTTTAAACACCCTAATTAACTTCGTAGGAAAATATATATGTTACTTTTTACTCCTGGCCCAACTCCGGTACCTCAGAATGTTCGTAATGCAATGAGTGATGAAACAATGCATCACCGTACTCCAGAATTTGAAGCTATTTTTGAAAAAACACGTAAGCATCTTTTTAATCTTTTTAATACTGATGAAGTAATAATGATTGCATCAAGTGGAACAGGGGCTATGGAAGCAGCTGTTACAAACTTGTGTAAAAATACACTTTTAAATGTTAACTCAGGTAAGTTTGGTGAGCGTTTTGGAAAGATTGCACTTGCGAGTGGCCTAAAAAATGTCGAAATTAAAAATGAATGGGATACTCCTGTTAGTATTGAATCCGTTGTAAACGCAGTGAAAGAAAATAGAGATATTGACGCAATAGCTGTTCAGATTAGTGAGTCAGCAGGTGGACTTCGTCATCCTGTAGAAGAGTTAGCACAAGCAGTAAAAGAGATTAATCCAAACATTATGATAATTGCTGATGGTATTACAGCTGTTGGTGTAGAAAGAATCGATGTGACAAATATTGATTGTCTTATTGCCGGTAGCCAAAAAGCACTTATGCTTCCTCCTGGACTTGCAATCTTAGGTTTATCAAACGCAGCTATTGAAAAGATAGGCGAAGGTAAAGGTTATTATTTTAATCTTGCAACGGAGATAAAAAACCAGAGAAAAAATACTACAGCTTGGACAGCAGCAACAACTTTAATTATAGGACTTTTAGAAGTTTTAGAAACTATAGAAAAGCAAGGTGGAATAGGAGTACTTTATTGTAATACTGCAAGACGTGCAAAAGCTACAAAAGCAGCTCTTGAAGCGATTGGATTACATATTTACCCATCAAATCCAGCAAAAAGTATGACAACTATTGATGATATTGATGCTTCAAAAATTCGTTCAGCATTAAAAGAAGAGTATGGTGTGAATGTAGCTGGTGGACAAGACCATTTAAAAGGTAAAATATTTCGTATCAACCAAATGGGCTTGATTGAACCATATGAATCTATTTGGGTTGTAAATTCCATTGAGCTTATCTTACATCGTATGGGAAGATTAGAGTATGCAGGACTTGCCTCAAAAGTGTACAATGAGACTTATTTTTTAACTGACTTAGAAAAAAAAGAGATATAAATGATACTTGAGCATGAAATACCTAACGGTACAAAGCTTTACTTCGGTGAGTCTGCTAAGATAAAACGTAAAATAGAAAATGTAGCGAGTACAATTCTAGATGAAAATGGATTTCAAGAGATTGTGACCCCTATATTTTCATATCATCAACATCTAAGTATTGCTAATGAAAAAGAGTTAATTCGTGTAAATGATATACAAAATAATTCTCTATCTTTAAGAGCAGATTCTACTATAGATGTTGTGAGAATCATAGAAAAACGTCTCGGCTCGAATACTGAACAGAAAAAATGGTTTTATATTCAACCAGTATTTCGTTATCCAACAGAAGAACAATACCAGGTAGGTGTTGAATTTATGGGTGAGAAAAAACTTTCATCAGTCATGAGTTTAACAATGAAAATTTTTGAGAGATTAGAGTTGAAACCATTAGTTCAAATTTCAAATATTAAAATTCCAAAAATATTAGTAAGTATGTTTGATGAGCTTACCCTTGAAGATTTTCGCCATATAAACATTGAAAAATTTTTAAATTTGAAAATTGACTGGGTTGAAAAACTTGTTTATCTACAACATGTGGAACAGCTTGATGAAATCATGGCAATCGCTCCAGAAGCTATAAAAACTGAACTCATGAAAATGAAAGAATTATGCTTAGAAGCATCATGTGAAAATAGCGTTTTAGCTCCAATGTATTACGCAAAAATGCTCTATTATGATGAGCTTTTTTTTAGAATTATAGAAAAAAATGAAGTGTACGCCCGTGGTGGAAGATATAAAAATGAAGAACTTACATCAGTTGGTTTTGCGATTTATACAGATGCACTTTGTGAAACATTAACTAAATAAATATTGAGAAAAAAGAGGAAAATTATGCAAGCAGATTTAATTGTAGGTATTCAATGGGGAGACGAGGGAAAAGGTAAAATAGTAGATAGGCTAGCCTCTAACTATGATATGGTTTGTAGGAGCCAAGGTGGTCACAATGCAGGTCATACTATTTGGGTAGATGGTGTAAAATATGCACTCCATCTTATACCTTCTGGTGTTTTGAACCCTGAAGCTATTAATATAGTTGGTAATGGTGTAGTTTTATCACCAGAATCAATTATTAAAGAGATGATTCAGTTTGAAAATTTAGAGGGCCGTTTGTATATTTCGGACAAAGCGCACCTAAATCTTCCATACCATGCTTTAGTAGATCAAGCAAAAGAAAGATTAAAAGGTGACAAAGCTATTGGTACTACGGGTAAAGGAATTGGGCCTGCATACTCTGATAAAATTAATCGTACAGGTTTTCGCGTTGGCGACCTTTTAAATGCCCCTAAATTATGTGCATCAATTATTGAATATTTTGAACAAAATAGACAAATTTTTGACATATATGAAATTCCTACTCCTCTTGAAGATGAACTACTTGCTGAATTGGAGGGTTATAAAGCTAAACTTGCTCCATTTATTACAGATACAACACAAATGGTTTGGAAAGCATTAGATGCTGAGAAAAAAATTCTTTTAGAGGGTGCACAGGGGACGATGCTTGATATTGATCATGGAACATATCCCTATGTAACATCATCTGCTACAGTAAGTGCTGGTGCTTGTACGGGGCTTGGAATTAATCCTAAAGATATTGGAAAAGTAACTGGAATTGTTAAGGCGTACTGTACTCGTGTTGGGAATGGACCATTTCCAAGTGAAGATACAGGTTCAGACGGAAAACGCCTTGGCGAACAGGGTCATGAATTTGGTACTACGACAGGAAGAGCAAGACGTTGTGGTTGGTTTGATGCAGTTGCTACACGATATGCATCTCGCCTTAATGGCTGTGATGAACTAGCTCTTATGAAACTAGATGTTTTAGATGGTTTTGATGAAGTAAAAGTTTGTGTTGCATATGAATATAATGGGAAAGAGATAGATTATATCCCAGCTGACTTAGAAAATGTTACACCTATTTATAAAACATTTAAAGGTTGGACTAATTCAGTAGGAGCAAGAAAATTTGAGGATCTTCCTCAATCTGCACAAGATTATGTTAAAATAATCGAAGAAATCTCAAAAACTAAAGTAGGAATTATTTCTACTTCTCCTGAGAGAGACGACACAATAATACTTTAATGTAGTCATCTCCCTTATGGGCTTAGTCTTTGTAATCAAATAAAATTTGAATTTCTTCAGGTTTTGTGCGAAGGAAAATAGATGAAAACTCGTTTTAGCTCCTTAGTAACGGTAAAAAAAAGTGCAATGAAAAAAAGTGAACGAGTTGTACAGAGAGCCAATGCCGATTTAAATAATGCAGTTATAGCACTTCAAATATCAAAAAATTCATTAAACTCTATTGCCACGCCAGAAAAAGGCTTTATGTCCGACTTCCTTGCTTCACGAACTCTACTAGACTCTGGAAGAAATTTAATTAAGCATAATCAAGAGTGGGTTACTTACTCAAAAAATCAAGTAGAAATAGCAAAAGAGCAATTAAAAATTGATATGATTGAATATGAAAAATTTAAATATTTAGATCTGCAAGAGATAAAAAAAATAATAAAAAAACAAAAAATATTAGATGCAAAAGAACTCGATGAAGTAGCACTTATGACTTTTGCAAGAAAAACAGACAACACCAAGGTAGCAACATGAAATATATCCTATTAATCACTTTAATATATTCATCACTGTTTTCACTTGAAACTAGTGAAAAACTATTTGAATGTACAGAGATTTTTAAAGAACGCAAAAGTGAACTACTAGTAGAGTTAGAGCGGATTGATGAACAAAAGCAGGCATTAGGTGCACTGCAAGTTGCTACAGAAGAATTATTAAAGAAAAAAGAGACAAAACTTTTTCAACAAGAGGAAGTGATAGATGCTAAACTAGCAGATATTACTGAAAAAGAAAAGTCAGTAAAAAATATGTTGGCAAAAAATGAAGAGATATTAAAAGAGATAAAAGATTTAAAAATGAGTAAAATTGCGCAAACATTTGCAAAAATGAAACCAGCCTCTTCGGCAAATATACTTTCAGATATGGATGCAGCGGAAGCAGTGGCAATTTTACAATCGCTTAAACCAAAAACAGTTGGCAAAATTTTGACAAAAATGGATGCAAAAAAAGCTTCAGAGCTAACACTACTTTTAACTAAATAATCAAACTTTTACCTTACTTATTGTAGAATGTCTAAATTTAAATAATAACTAGGGTTCTTACTATGAAAATATCACTTAAAAGTATTCCTCATATATCAAATAAAATTTCAATCGATTTAAATAAAAGTGGTGTTGTTACTATGACTAAAGGTCTTGAGGCTGTGGCACATGAAGCTGAAAAGATACTTGTAAAGAGTGTAAAACAAGAACTAGCACTCGAAGAAAAAGCTTATGAAATCTGTGAAGATAATGAAGAAGAGATTGAATTTATGCTTGCAGATGAGAGACAACTATTCTTTATGATTAAAAAGAAACTTGCTCCAGAGTTTGATGTAATATTAAACTATGAAGAGAGATTTTCGGATATATCTCACAAAATTCTAGATGAGCTTTATGAAGAAGATTTAATTCATTTTGATGTAACAGAAAATCGTATTAAAAATATAATTTACAATGCAATAACATCTTTTATAGCAAATACATCTGAAATAGAAGATGCAGTTATGGATAAGATACGTTCATATAAAAGAAAATTCATCCCTGGAACTGATGAATTTGAAATATTACATGAAAAACTTTTCCATGAGGAACTTACAAAAAGAGGTATGGAGTAATGAATAGTACTTTAAGACGTGCATGGATATATCTTGAGAATGGTACTTTTTTAGAAGCAAATAGTTTTGGTGCTGATGACACAAGTGTAGGAGAGATTGTATTTAATACTTCTTTAAGTGGCTATCAGGAGATTATGTCTGATCCCTCTTATGCAGGGCAATTTGTAACATTCACAATGCCTGAAATTGGGAATGTTGGCGTAAATAATCAAGATATGGAAAGCACATCTGCACATGCAAAAGGTATGCTGGTTAGAAAATATCAGAAAAGATATTCTAATTTCAGAGCTGAAGAATCACTTGAAGCTTTTTTACTTAAATATAATGTTATGGGAATTTGTGATATCGACACAAGATTTTTAACTAAAATGATAAGAAATGAAGGTGCTATGATGATGGTGGCTTCTACAAAAATTAGTGACAAAGATGAACTGAAGAAAATTTTAGAGAGCGCTCCTCGCATTGAAGATGTAAATTATATTGAGCAAGTAAGTACGAAAAAAGCTTATAAACATACATCATCAACTTATAATGAAAAGGCGGACTTTAAGTATGAAAAGCCACCAGAAGAAGAAGCTAAAATCGTAGTAATTGATTTTGGTGTTAAAAGAAATATATTAAATGAACTTGTCAGTGCTGGAATTGGTGTTGAAGTTGTTCCAAATGATTTTAAAGCCAAAGATTTGATTGAAAAATACAACTCTAAAAAAATAGATGGGGTGTTTTTATCAAATGGACCTGGTGATCCACTTGTTCTTAAAAAAGAACAAGAAGAGATAAAAGAGTTAATTGCAGCAAAAATTCCAATGTTTGGAATCTGTTTAGGTCATCAGCTTCTTTCAATTTCTCATGGTTATGATACATTTAAACTTAAATTTGGTCACCATGGTGGAAATCATCCAGTAAAAAATACTAAGACAGGTTTAGTTGAGATTACAGCCCAAAATCATAACTACAATGTTCCTGAGAATATCACAGAAATAGCTGAAGTGACACATATTAATCTTTTTGATGAAACGATTGAAGGATTAAAATACAATAATGCACCAATATTTTCAGTGCAACATCATCCAGAATCAAGTCCTGGACCAAAAGAAAGTAGATATATTTTTAAAGAATTTTTATCCCTCATTAAAAGATAATTAATATCGTCTAAAAAACGATATTAATTATTGTTAACCAACACACAAAATTGTCCGTATAAACTTCTATAAAAATCATCATAGCTTCAAAAGTAAACAATTAGACAATAAATAATAAGACTTTGTCAAACTTTGTCATAAATTAAGATTAGATAAACATATTTATTGATAGTATAACAATGTTAATTAGTATAATTTATTTATTTTAAATTAATTATACGTAATTGCTTTGAATCTTAAGGAGGCTATATATGGAGAATCGTCCATTAGAGTACGACTATACGGTTGCAAAGATGTTCATGCTAACTACAGTTCTTTTAGGAATTGTTGGTATGCTTATCGGTGTAATCTTAGCATTTCAACTAGCATTCCCAGAATTAAATCTAATTCTTGGTGAAAGTTTAGCGGAATATACTAACTTTAGTCGTCTTCGTCCACTGCATACTGATGCAGTAATATTTGGTTTTACTGTAAGTGGTGTTTTTGCTACTTGGTATTATGTTGGTCAACGTGTTTTAAAGGTGTCAATGGCTGAATCGGGTCTATTGATGTTTTTGGGTAAATTACAATTTTGGTTATATCTTTTAACTGTGGTTGCAGTTGTTGTTTCACTTTTTGCTGGTGTTACGACTTCAAAAGAGTATGCAGAATTTGAGTGGCCTATTGATGTTGCAATCGTTGTTGTTTGGGTACTTTTTGGTATTAATATGTTTGGTCTTATCGGTATGCGCCGTGAAAAATCATTATATATTTCTGTTTGGTACTATATTGCAACATTCTTAGGTATAGCTATGCTTTACCTATTTAACAATATGGAAATTCCTACTATGTTAGCAGCGGCTCCGGATGGTTCAGCGGTTGGCGGAAACTGGTTCCATTCAGTATCTATGTATGCTGGTACAAATGATGCATTAGTACAGTGGTGGTATGGGCATAATGCGGTTGCATTTGGTTTTACTGTTCCTATTGTTGCTATGATTTATTATTTTTTACCAAAAGAGTCTGGTCAAGCTATTTATTCTTATAAATTGTCTTTACTTTCTTTCTGGGGATTAATGTTCGTATATTTATGGGCAGGTGGTCATCACCTTCTTTATTCAACAGTTCCAGATTGGATGCAGACTATGGGTTCAATATTCTCTATAGTACTTATTCTTCCTTCATGGGGTTCAGCAATTAATATGCTTCTTACAATGAAAGGTGAGTGGCAACAAGTTGCAGCATCTCCATTGATTAAATTTATGGTTCTTGGTTCTACATTTTATATGTTCTCAACATTAGAAGGTCCAATTCAAGCAATTAAATCAGTTAATGCTATTGCACACTTTACAGACTGGATTGTTGGTCACGTACATGATGGTGTTCTTGGTTGGGTTGGCTTTATGATTATGGCTGCACTTTTCCATATGGCACCACGTGTATTTAAACGTGAAATCTATTCTAAGTCATTAATGGCTACGCAATTCTGGATTCAGACTTTAGGTGTTGTATTATACTTCACTTCAATGTGGATTGCAGGTATTACTCAGGGTATGATGTGGAGAGCACACGATGAATTTGGTAATTTAGCTTACTCATTCATTGATACAGTTACTGTTCTTCACCCTTATTACACTATTCGTGGTGTAGGTGGTTTATTATACTTAATTGGTTTCTTTATGTTTGCTTATAACATCTACAAAACTATGACTTCTGGTCGTAAAGTAGAAGAGTCTGAGCTTCAAAACGCATCGCCTATGGGCGCTTAATAGAAAGGAGATATAATGTTTCATTGGTTAGAAAAACATCCGTTCTTTTTCGCGGTAGGTGTATTTGTTGCAATTGCTTTTGCAGGTTTGATTGAAATTCTTCCAAACTTTGCTCAGGCTTCTCGTCCAGTAATAGGTACTAAACCTTACTCTACTTTAGAGATTGCAGGTCGTCAAGTTTATATTGAAAACAGTTGTAATGCTTGTCATTCACAATTAGTTCGTCCATTTAAATCAGAAACTGATCGTTATGGTCATTACTCATTAAGTGGAGAATATGCATATGATCGTCCATTTTTATGGGGTTCAAAAAGAACAGGTCCAGATTTAATGCGTGTAGGTAACTACCGTACAACTGACTGGCATGAAAATCATATGAAAGATCCAGCTGCTGTAGTTCCGGGTACAATCATGCCTGCATACCGTTGGATGTTTGAGCATAAAGCTGATATTGCTACTGCATATGCAGAACAATTAACAGTTGCACAGTTCTTTTCAGTTCCTTATAATAAACCAGTTCCTATGAAAGATGGATCAACTGAAATCGTTAAAATGGGGAATAACGTTACAGAAGCTCACGCTTTAGCTTTAGCTGAGGCAAAAGTGATTGCAGCGGATATGAAAGATCAAGATGTTAAAGATGCAGTGGCAAACGGTCAGATTCCTGAAATCGTAGCTTTAATTGCGTATCTTAATAGCCTTAAATAGTAAGGGTATATAGTGGATATTGCACAATTACAAGCATATGGTTACTTTGCATTAATCACGTTATTAGTGATTGGACTTTATGGATATATTTATCATTTATATTCTAAACGAAAAGATGCTGATGGAGTTGATTATGAAGAATACAGCAATATGGCGCTACACGATGATATAGATGATACTCCGGTAGCATCTATACCAGATGAAAAAGAGAAATAGGAGAGATATATGAATAAGCTTTATCTTTGGGGAATAATCATAACAGTAATTATGCTAGCTGCTACATACTATACATTAGTAATCACAGCTGGTGATTCTGGTAAAGATTTGTCAGAAATATTAAGTAATGATATTGTTAATTCTTTGGCAATAGCAGGTGCAGTAGCACTTGTCTTGATTACAGTTTTTGTTGTAATTAAATATGTTCGTCAAATGCAAACTGACACAGCAGATGGTGAGTTGGCAGATGAGTCATGGGACAACATTGGTGAATATAAAAATCCATTGCCTATGGGTTGGTCTATTATGTTTTTAGGTACAATGATTTGGGGAATGTGGTACTTTTTAATTGGTTATCCAATTAATGCATATTCACAAATTGGTGAATATAATGAAGACGTTATAGTTCATAACACTAAGTTTGAATCACAGTATAAAGATATTACTGGTGACAGATTGGTAGAAATGGGTGAATCAGTTTTCTTGGCAGAGTGTAAAGTATGTCACGGTATTGCTGCTGATGGTATTGAAGGAAAAGCTGCTAACTTAAATGTTAGACTTGAAGCTAATGTTGTTAAACATGCAGTTGAAAACGGCTCAAACAATCAATTACTTGGTATGGAAATGCCAATGCCTGATCGTAACGGTCTTTTCAATGCTAATACTGGAGCACTTATTACTGATGCTGAAATCGATGCAGTATCTTCTTATGTTGCAAATGGTATGAGTGGAGCAGGTGCTGATGTATTTGCTGGAACATGTGCTGCTTGTCACGGCGAAGATGGTAAGGGTATGGATTATGTAGCACCAAGTGTAGCTTCATTTACGCCAGCACTTGTTACTAATGTTCTTACACATGGTAAAAAAGGTGCTATCGGTACTATGCCTGCATTCGATAGACTTAATGCAAAACAAAAAGAAGCTGTTGGTGCTTACATCACTAGCTTAAGTAAATAAGGAGATAGGTATGAATGAAAATAGAGGCCTATTTACTCTTGACGGTATAACAGGTATGTTAATTGCAACTGTTTTATTATTAAGTATTCTAGCTTTTTTAACAATCTGGGGACTTAGTGTACAACAAACGAGTGCAGCTAATTATTACGATATAAAAGATGAACATTTAATTAAGATGAATAGTGTTGAAAACGCTAAGCATGTTATTGATGTGAAGTAAGGAGTGGAAAATGGATAAAATTATTTCATGGGGTCTAGTAATTATGGCCCTTTACACACTTTACGCTGTGACTATTGGTCAGCATCTTTTTGTAGGTTAGGAATTTCATTGAAATTTTTAACTAGAGGGCTTTATGCCCTCCTCCTCACAGTGTTTTTTCAATCACAATTATTGGCAGAATATTTATATAAAGACGAAGTTGTTCATAGAATAGGTTTTGAAGATCAAGTGGAAAAACTTGGTACAGAACTTTATGAAAAAACCGGTATAGCCCTTAGACTTGTAATGTTACAGAGGCTACCAGAAAATATAGATATCGTTATGTATGAGAAGGATCTTTTAAGTAAATTTGAAGAACCTACAGTACTGTTAATATTTTCAGAATATGATATGGAAATCGATATACAGGTTAACGATACTTCTTTATATAAATATTTTAATAGAAAACAGGTTTTAAGCCCAGTTGCGTCCGCTGTTCAAGCTTTTATTATAGCAATGACTTATGCTGATAGTTGGGAACATTTTAATGAACTTAGAACTAATTATGGCGGAACGATATTACCTCTAATTGCGGGCAAAGCAAAAGATAACCAAAAAATTGGACAATATTCAGCTTCTATGTTTAATGGTTATATAGATATTGCACATCAAATCGCAACTTCTAAAGGTGTGGTTTTAGAAAATGATCCGGGTGATGCAAATCAAGAGGCTATATTCTATGTGAAGTTAGTTTTCTACGGTTTTGTGATTTATGGTATTGTGATGTACATAAGAAAAAAAATATATTTAAGAAGGTACAAAAATGAGCATGAGTAACGGAAGAATTTGGCCATATGCCATAGGTGGATCAATAATATTAGTATTTGGGTTTTGTGTTGCAACTATAGTTGTAGCGAGTAAATTGCCAGTTGAAAAGAGTGATACCTATATGATGGATTATCATGAAGCTGATGCTGATGCAAATAAACTTATAAAAGAACGCATAGCATTCGATGCTAAATATAAAGTTGAGTATATTACAGATGGTTTATCTCAAGAGAGTAGTGTGTTAAAATATAGAGTGACTGACTTAAGCGGTCAACCGGTTAACAAGGCTAAACTAAAAGTTATTATTACAAGACCAAACAACCATAAGCACGATCAAGAGTTATTGAACCCAAGCATAGAAAATGGTGTATATACATTTTCTAGTGTAAAACTTGCAGAACCAGGACGTTGGGATGTAATGGCTAAGGTAAATGTAGATGATTTACAAAGATATTACAACGTAAAAGCAGATACAAGAGCTAAAGAGGCTTTTGAGTACTAGAAGGTGAATAACACTACGATTGTTTTACCCTCTGCTCGTGCAATTCGGCACGAGCAACAAAATGTTGAGCAAGCCTCAATGTTTCTTCCAAACTACATTACTATAAGTGAATTTATATCTAAGCTATGTATAGTGAAAGATTTTAAGATTTATGATGAAGACAGTAGAGTTTTACTTCTCTTAGAAGCATCTGATTTTAAAGATTTCTCAAATCTTCAGATTGAGAGAAACTTTTTTACATTTACTAAAAATTCATCATACATATTTAAATTTTTTGAAGAACTCAGTGCTGAGTTATATGATATAAACTCTTTGGATTTAGCCGATACCTATGCAGAGTATGAAGAGCATATAAGCATACTTCAAGAGTTATATAAAAGATATGAAAAACTCTGCACACAAAGAAAGGTGCTAGATAGAATATTTTTACCAAAACTTTATAGTTTTAATGAAGAGTATGCAAAGAGTCATAAAAAAATAACTCTGCGTTTAGATGGACATTTAACTAACTTTGAGTTTGAGCTCTTAGAAAAAACTACAAAGTATTCTGAAGTTGAGATTTTTTTTACTACAAGTGATTTTAATGCAAAAATGCAAAGTAGATTTAGTGAGCTAGGAGTAGAGTTAGAAAATGGTTATGAATATCTGATATCACTTAATAGTAAAAAAATTATTTTAAAAACTAAAATAATCAAAAATAAAAACATAAATTGTGAAGCTTTTAGTGAAACGCTACTTCAAGTTGCGTTTGTAAAGAGAAAAATTTATGAATTCATTCAAAAAGGGTATAAAGCAGAAAATATAGCTGTAATTCTTCCCGATGAATCAATGGCAGAGAC
>JGI997J19993_1000172_pt1 | contig 21999 bp, 20 predicted proteins | sample Etolagbewater25m_FD_19993 | JGI IMG/M metagenome (IMG submission 19993)
AATGAAAACTCTCCTATCTTAGGTTTAGATATGTTTTTAGTTACAAATGCTTTCTTTTTTGATAATTTGGATAGTTGGATAAAAGGTACATCAAAACTTTTAAAAGAGTGTGAACAGAGGGTAAAAGAGGAAATAAACGCAGCCACTAAAAAAAGTCCAAGAATTGTTTATACTGGTTCACCTCCAATCTTTCCCAACTTAAAAATTCCACTCATCATAGAAGATTCAGATGCTATTATAGTTGCAGATGAAACATGCTCATCAAATAGAATGTTTAATGACATGGTAAGCGTTGATGAGTGGTTTGTTAATGATATGGTTGATTCAGTCGCAGATAGATATTTAAAAGGATGCACCTGCCCTATTTTTACAAAAAACAATGATAGGATAAGACGAATAACTGATCTAGTTAAAGATTACAAAGCTGATGGCGTTGTGTATCAAGCCTTTGCAGGATGCCAAGTTTATGAGATGGAACAAAGATCTGTTCTACAAGCAATGGAAAAGGAGGGCATACCAATTCTTTATGTAGAAAGCGATTACTCTCCGAGCCATTTAGGACAACTTACAACTAGAATTGAAGCATTTGTAGAATCTCTTAAAAATAGACGGAGAAAAAAATTATGAAATATTTTGTAGGAATAGATATCGGTTCTACTGCCATTAAAGTTGCGATTGTAGATGAAAATGAAGAATTAATTGGACACAAAATAAGTGCGAGCGGAAGTATGTTTTACAAATATGCTAAACAGAATCTCAACGAACTATTAGAAGAATTAAACATAAACGAAAAAGATGTTGTATATACAGTTGCAACGGGATACGGAAGAAAACTTTTTAAAGAAGCTGATGAAAATATTAGTGAAATAACAGCAAACGCAATGGGTGCAATAGCTGCTGCCAAAGGTGAATGTGAAATCAAGACAATTATTAATATTGGTGGTCAAGATTCAAAGGCTATTTCATTAGACAACGATGGAAATGTAGTGAATTTTGCAATGAATGATAGATGTGCAGCAGGAACAGGAAAGTTTCTTGATGTAGTTGCTATGAATTTAGAGCTTGAAGTAAGTGAATTGGGTGATTATCACTTTAAATCCGAGGGAGCTCCTTTATCCATAAATAGCACTTGTGCAGTCTTTGCTGAGTCAGAGATAATTGGACTTTTAGGTAACAACAACAGCGTTGAAGATATTGTTGCCGGAGTCCACTACTCTATTGCAAAAAGAATTATAAAGCTTGTAAAAAGAGTTGGAATACAAGAAGGTATTTATTTTGATGGAGGACCTGCTCTTAATAGCGGTTTAGTTTACGCAATAGAAAATGAACTTTCTAAAGAGATATTTATTCCTAAATTTCCCCAGATAACAACAGCATATGGAGCTGCTATTTTAGCACACGAATCATATGGGTATGAAAACTAGGAACAATGAATGTTTGAAAAAATTTTAAAATTTTTTATTGATAACTATAAAATAAATTACACTCTTTTTTTCCTACTATTTGCCTTGGGAATTTTTGCTTATACTCATATTCCAAAAGAGATATCTCCGACAATAGAACCTAATTCTTTAACTATTAGAGGTTCATACAGTGGTGCTTCTGTAGATGCCCTGAATAAAATGGCAGTCCAAGAGATTGAAGATGAAGTTAAAAATATAACTGGAGTTGACACAGTTACATCCGTTATCTCTCCAGGTTCTTTTACAATAGTACTTGAGCTTGAGGATGGAGCAGATAAAACAGAAGCAATACGTGATACAGAAGATGCTATAGCTCTGATTAGAGAGAACCTTCCAACAGATATGGATGAACCTGTAATCAGAGGTGTTGCACACTCAAGAAGTATTATGCATGTATCAATTCGTTCTTCTAGTGTTCCTCGAGATAAACTAAAAGCCCTATCCAAAAAATTTAAAAGCAGACTTCTTTCAATCAAAAATGTATCTGATGTTACTATCTTTGGGGACTCAGATTTATTTTATGAAATTTTAATAGATGAAAAAAAAGTGAATGCTTACAATCTCTCTTTAGATGACACGATACAAATATTCTCAGAATTATCATATATCTTTCCTTTAGGAAAAATTGATAACACTAAAGAACAATACTATATCTCCACACAAAATGACAAAAAGTTTTCCAATGAACTTGAAAATACTATTATAAATATAAATGACAAACAAATTATGCTAAAGGATATAGCTAAAATAGAAAAAAAATATGAAGATTCATCAACACTCGCAAGTATGAATGGAAAGAATTCAATTACCTTAGCTATCTCTCAAAATCCAAATGGTGATGCAATAACTATAGCAAACAATATCAAAAAACTTATTTCTGAAGTAAGTGTAGATGGTGTTGAGTTTAGTATTAGAATGGACAATTCAACTATCATCAAAGATAGACTCAATATTGTTATTTCAAATATTTTACTTGGTATTGTTCTCATCACACTTCTCACAGCCATTTTAATTAATATCAGGATTGCTTTTATCATTGCCTTAGGTATTCCAACATCATTTGTTATAGGTGCAATATATTTTTATTTTACGGGATATAGCATTAATGTTAATTCACTTATTGGTGTTTTAATCGCTATTGGTATTATAGTTGACGATGCCATCGTTGTTAGTGAAAATATTCAACAGTATATTGAAAATGGATATAGTGCGAAGGAAGCCGCTTTTCTAGGAACAAAAGAAGTGGTAAAACCTGTTACAATTGCTTCCCTTACAACACTCTTTTCTTTTATCCCTTTACTTATGTTAAGTGGGAAAATTGGTGAGATTATACAACTTATACCCATTGCGTTTAGTGCTCTTGTAATTGCCTCACTGCTTGAATCATTTGTATTTTTACCTATTCATGCAGCGCATACCCTCTCCCCAAAATCAAAAACATTGTCATGGAAAAAAATTAACTTACTCTACTTTAAAGCTTTAAAACAGCTAGTGAAATACCAAAAAAGTTTTTTGCTAATCTTCATCATGATCGTACCATTATTGATATTTTATGGGGTTAAACATTCAAAGTTTCAAATGTTTAAATCATTTGATGCATCATCTATAAATATAACATTCAAAGCCAAACCTACTACTACACTTGAAGAGTCTCTCAGAATTGTGCAAACTTTAGAAAAGGATATTTTAAAAAACAAAGACAGATTTTGCGTTAAATATGTAAGTTCAACTGCTGGATACAGAAGAAGTGCAACAGGATCTGCTGAAATCTATCCTTATGTAGGTTATATCTCGATAGAACTTCATAAAATGAAGGCTATAAATTTTGTAGATAAATTTATAACGCCTTATCTCAGTTTTTATTATGATGCCAAGGATATGATACGAGAAAAATCATCACAAGCTATTTCAAAAGATTTAAGAGAGTGGCTAAGAGAGCAAGGGTACAAAAAGGAATTTATGTTGAATAATCTTATGGTTGTAGAAAATAACATGGGGCATACAAAAGCTGATATCTATATAGGTGTTATAAGTGATGATCACCAAAAAGCTTTAATGGCTATCAGAGATATTGAAGATAGTTTCTCTAAGGTTGAAGGAATCAAGTATTTTGGCGACAATGTTTTAGTTGGCTCTGATGAGATCAAACTAAAATTGAATTCTTATGCTGAAGAGCTAGGTATTACAGAAAAATACTTAGGTAATTATATATCTGGACTGTATTTATCAAAAAAAATTGGCACAATGTTTGATGGTAACGAACTTCTGGATATAAAAGTAAAATCATTTAATGTTGAAGACGATTTAGAAAGTTTTAAAAGGCTCGAAATACCTGCAAAGAACAACACACTTATAAAACTCAAAGATATTTGCGAATTTGAAAAGGTAGAATCCTTAGAGAAACTCGTTAAAGATGATGGTGAGACCACCTTTTATGTTTTTGCAAATGTTGATTCATCTCAGGTTACTGCAACTGAAGTATTAGAGATAATTTCTCCGACTATAGAAGCACTTCAACAAACTAAAGGGATAAAAATAAAATTCAAAGGTGAAGCAGAACAAAAGAAAATAATGCAAACTGAAATGTTATTAGCTTCAATATTAGCAATAATTCTTATTTTTATTGCCATACTTTATCTTTTTAACTCAATAAGAGAGACTTTTATTGTTATGTCTGTTATACCTTTTTCTTTTTTAGGTGTATATATAGGACACTACATAATGGGGCTAAATATATCGCTTCCATCTTTAATAGGAGCCCTTGGACTTGCTGGTGTTATAGTTAATGATGGCATTATTATGATGTCAACTCTAAGAATTGCAAATACTAAAGAGGATATTCTAACTCTTGCTAAAAGACGATTAAGACCCATTCTTATCACTTCAATCACAACTATCATAGGTCTTTCTTCATTAATTTTCTTTGCTACTGGTCAATCTGTAACATTTCAGCCCTTAGCTGTAACTATTGGTTTTGGATTATTATGGGGAACTATTTTAAACCTTTTTTATCTTCCGGTTATGTATAACTACTCAAAAAGTTATAAAAATGCATAGATATCTATCATCTTTTATCATAAGCACACTCTTTTATATAGCTATAATTACGACAATGTTTTATCTTTTTAGTAAAAATGATTATGCCACAAAAAAAGTTCAAACAGAAAATGTAAAATGTGTACACTTTGCTATCATTGCACCAGCAAAAGTACAAGAGATAAAACCTGTACAAAAACCTAAACCTAAGCCTAAGAAAAAACCTAAGCCTAAGCCTAAGCCTATTATAAAACCAAAACCTATTGCTACTCCCGAGCCTATAGTTAAACAAGAAGAACCAATTATCGAAGAAATAGTTGAAGAAGAATTAATTGAAGAAGAAATAGTTGAAGAAGAAATAGTTGAAGAAGAATTAATTGAAGAAGAATTAGAACAAGAGATAGTTCAGACAGACACAATTTCTGAAGCTCAACAACAAATGAATCAAGATATAAAAGAAGCTAAACAAAGAGAGTTTATTGAGAGATTAATCAAAAAAATAAACAATAATAAATCCTATCCTAATATGGCAAGAAGAAGATGTATAGAAGGAATTGTTGATGTTAAGTTTAAAATTTTATCAGATGGTAATGTAGAAAATATCAAAATTATATCAGGAAGAGGAATCTTTAAAAAAGCAACTACGCAAGCTATAGAAAGAAGTTTCCCAATAGAAGTGGATTCCTCTTTGTTTGATTTTCCTGAAATATTTAAAGTGAAAGTTGCATATACACTAAAGTAATTGCTACTAAACTCTAGATTTGTACCTATACTTTACAAATTTTAGAAAATCAGCTTATAATTTTTAAGCCTTTCTAAGTTTCATCATTTTAAATCGTTCTCCCAAAAAGTTAGGCATAATCAACATCTTCACTTTTTCAAGTTCCTGTTTATAAATATTTTCTTCAACATTATCTTTTAATATCTCTAAAAGGTCTAAAATACCCATATCTACCAAAGCCACCATCTGAGCTTTGAATTCTACAAATTCAACTCCGGCCTCTTCATAGGCATCTTTCACATGAGAAAATGTAACATCATAAGTGATATCACTCTTTTTAAACAACTCCTTGCGTTTAATATTATCATCAAAAAAAGGAATAACTTCATGTTTAGCATAAACTCTTAAAGAAAAATCGGGACGTGCTTGCATCTCACCATAATCAAAGGTCATAAACTCAAATTTATCACATGATTCTGCCATCTCTTTAGCAAATTCTTCATAACCAATAGCGATTTCACCCCTATCTTTATGGTATTTTTTTGCTTTAGCTTCTACCCATTCATTCTCCACATTAAAGGTAGCTTCGTGATCTTGTATTTGAGCAGTTTTACCTTTAAAATAAAGTTCACAAGGAAATGCATCAAAGATTTCATTTGCTATAAAAAAAGCATTTTTACATTTTAATTCACTCAATGATTTATAATGAGTTAAAGATACAACATCTCCAAATGATTCTTTAAAGTAGTTTGTCTGATATTCCTGCAAATCATCAAATCTTTCAATAATTACAAATTTCAGAGTTGATAACAGTTCGGGACGAAGTGTGTAAATAAACTCTATAACATCCGCTAAAAAATAACCATGATGCGCACCTATTTCACAAATAGTTGCGTTTACTTCTAAAAAACCTTCATCTAACAACGAGATAATATGTTTAGCTACACTTCCACCAAAGAATTTACTTGTACTCACTGCGGTATAAAAATCACCACTTTTACCTATGTTTTTATAGCTTGCATAGTAGCCATCTTTACCGTACAACCACTCTGTCATATATTCACTAAATTTCAACTATTCTCCATCATTTTACGCTTTGGCATTTATACATTTAACTTTAATTATTAACATACATTTCATAAAGAGTTAATAATTCCAATTGTTTATCTATCTCATATATCTTAGAATCCAATTCAGATATTTTCACTGAATTATCTAATAAATTTACATCATATTCTGTTTTATAGCCAGCTCTATATAAGCTTTTTGTATCTGCTAAAAGTTTAGAGTATATATCTTTGTTTTGCATACTTAAAAGTTTTTTCTTATCTAGATTATCTAAATTTTGCATAACTTGATTAAAAAGAGCATCAAGTTGAATTTTATTATCCTCTTTAACCAAACTAGATTTTAAAAAATCAATTTTAGCAGACTCAATATCTCTAAAAGTATTTATATTTATTGGCATTGTAGCTCTAAAACCATAATCATAATAATCTTTTTCTTCAGAAAATGAGCTCATACTTGATGAAAATTTATTATTTTCACTTTTACTCCAATTATATCCAGCTGTCAAATTTACTGCTGGAAGGTATTTAGCAATAGTTACATTTTTATTATACTCATCTTGTTCTATCTTTGAATCCGCCATTTTTAAGATGATATTGTGTTTTAAAAACTCTTCTTTATTTAAAAGTTCCAAATGAGGAATCGATACAGTTTCATAATCCAAATCACTCAAGGTACTAAAACTCGAGATAAGTCTCTCTTTTGCAGTTTCAATATCATACAAATTCTGAATAACAATATTTCTCTCTATAATCGCATTATCTAAAAACCCTGAATCCAATTGACCATTTAAATACTGCTCTTTTTTCTGTTCTAAACTAATTTCAGAGTTCTTTATTTGTAATTTTTGTCTCTGTATTCTTAAATCAGACTGCTTGATTTGCATAAGAAAAGATATAGCATCCTTGATCATCTTGCGTTTTGCAACATCTACTGAATAATCAGAGTACTTTTTAGAGGCATTGGCATACTTAATTCCATAGTAAATCCCACCACTTTGAAAGATTGGCTGATCCATCTTTATAGCTGCACTTTGAGATGTTTGCTCATCTGTATAGGGATTACTTTTAGAGTGAGAATATTGCAGATTTAATGGAGCTATCCAAGAGTCACGTAATTTCGAACTCTCTGCCTCATTTTTCTCGTAATCGTAATTAAACTGATCTTTTTTAATCTTTGATATATAATCACCTAACGATGAGTTATTCTCATACCCCAGGGCATCCTCTCTGGCTATGCCATTCACCTCACTAGCTAAAAGAGCGCTACTTAATAGTAGAGACAGTAGCGCTAAGTAATTTGAAACCTTCATCCATTTCCTCTCTAGTTATTGTAAGTGGTGGTAAAAATCTTAAAGTATTACGTCCAGCTCTTAAAACTATAACTCCGTTATCTCTTGCATTATTCATTATCTCTGCCAATGTTTCTGCGTTTTTAACACGTAATCCGCACATCATACCTATTCCAACTTTTTGAGTAAATAAGTTTCTGTTTGAACTAAAGAACTCTTCTAGTTTTTCTTGAAAATAATTTATATGTTCATCTAATTTTCCACTAGATTTATACTCATCTAAAATATCTAAAACGCTGCATGCAGCGGCTGTACTTAGATAGTTGCCACCAAAGGTTGAGCCATGGTCACCTGGACTAAAAACATCTTTTAAGCTTGTCATAACAACACCTATAGGAACTCCACCACCAAGACCTTTAGCCAGTGTAATAACATCAGGTTCGATTCCATAAACTTGTGAAGCTGTAAACTCGCCAGTTCTATATACACCAGTCTGTACTTCATCAACTATAAGTAAAACATTCTTCGACTTCAATAATTTTGCAAGTTCTTGAACTTCGGCTTTATCTTGTGGCTGAACCCCACCCTCACCTTGGACAAGTTCTATCATTACAGCTGCAGTATGATTATCTAAAAGAGCTTCTACATCAGGGATTGTATCAGCATATACAAAACCGTCCGGATAAGGTCCAAAATAGTTATGCATTGCCGCTTGTCCTGTTGCTTTTACTGTTGTTATCGTACGACCATGAAAAGAGTGTTGCAGTGTGATGACTTTATAACGTTTAATCTCACCATCTTTCTCACCAAATCTTCTTGCTATTTTTATAGCACCTTCATTTGCTTCAGCCCCACTGTTTCCAAAGAAACACTTCATATCATATCCACTAGCCTCTACTATTTTCTGCGCTGCTTTTGCCTGTGGCGCTATGTTGTAGAGATTTGAGGTATGAGTTATGTTTGATATCTGCTCACATATTGCACTATTTACACGCTCATTAGCGTGACCAACACTCACAACACCTATGCCCGATGCAAAATCTATATAATTTTTTCCATTTACATCCGTAAGTCTTGCATTCTTACCACTCACAAATTCTACGTTAGCACGCGCATAAGTAGAAAGTACATATTTGCTATCTAATTCTTTTGTATTCATATTTTTTACCTTATTTATATGCTGGATTCTATCATAAATGATATAATAATTATATTACAGATGCCAAGGTATAAAAAAAATGAAAAAAATTGTTTTAACACTACTTATATTTGTCGTATCACTTATTGCAAAAGAGGCTGATGATATCATCAAAAAGCTAGATGAAAATATGCGAGGTCAGAATATTTCCATAATTATAAGTATGAAAATAGTCTCTTTAGGTCATGAAAGGATGATGAAAATACAGAGTTATTCTGAAGGTACTAAAAAGAGTTTTACAAAAATTCTCTACCCTCCAAAAGACAAGGGAATTACGTTTTTAAGTCTTAATAATCAAATGTGGCAATATGTACCCAGAATAGAAAGAATTATAAAAATTCCGCCATCCATGATGCTACAAAACTGGATGGGAAGCGATATTACCAATGATGACATGGTAAAACAAAGTTCTATTGTGGAAGATTATGATGCAAAAATTATTAATAAAGAAAAAAATCTCGTTACAATCGAGTTAACTCCAAAAGAAGATGCCGCAGTTGTATGGGGAAAAATAGTAACAATTATAGACTTAGAAACTTATACATCGAAAAAAGATATCTTCTATGATGAAGACGATAAAGAGGTACGTTTCTTTATCTATGACAAGGTTAAAAAATTTGGCAAGTATTACATTCCAACACTCTGGAGAATAGAGTCTGCAGATAGGAAAGATAGATATACTGAAATACTTCTAGAAGATGTAAAATATGATACAGAAATTTCACAAGAGTATTTTAAAAAAAGTGCTCTTAAAAGATTTTCAAGGTAAACGCAAATATGTTCTCACTAGCATTTAAAAATATAGTTTTTTATAAAGGTCGTTCAGTAGCTACATTCTTACTCACTTTTATATCTTCTATTTTATTAATCGTCTATGTCTCCATGATGGATGGTTCACACAAATCAATGCTTGAAAATGCTCTTAAAATATATACAGGTGCCATAGAGATATACAAAAAAGGATATCGTGATATCGGAGGTAACGAATATCTTTTAAAGGATGTAGAGACAATAAATAAAAAACTCTCACATATAAATGGCATTGAGACTTACACTTCAAGATATGAGACTTATGCGCTTCTCTCTTCTAAAGAGTACTCAACAGCCTCTATGATAGCTGCAATAGAGCCAGATAAAGAAGCAAAGCTTAGTTCTATAAAAAAGGCTCTTACTCAAGGTGTTTTTTTAAATACTAACTCTAAAAACTGTTTCTATATGGGTGAGGGTTTAGTCAAAAAATTAAATATCAAACTTGGCGATGAAGTGGCGTTTGTTGGAACGGCTAGTGATGACTCCTTTGCAGCCAATCTTTTTAAACTATGTGGTACTTTTAAGACAGGCTCTTTTGAGTTTGATTCTACTACTGCGTTTGTTAGCAAAAACTACTTTGATGAGCTAATGTACGCTCAAAACAAAGCTTCCTATATAAGTATAAAAGTAAATGATTTAAAAAATGTAGACACAATTAACAATCAAATTAACAGTGTACTAAATGATAATTCTTTAGAGTCTCTCACTTGGAAAACTCTTATGAAAACTATGGTTGAAGCCATGGAAGTTGATAGTATTTTTGGCTACATCTCTTTAGCTCTTTTTTTGATTGTTATCTTTTTCGTAATTATGATTTACGGCTTTGTAAATATCAGTTCACGTATCAAAGAGTTTGGTGTATTAGAATCCATCGGTCTCTCAAAGATAAATATTTTCAAATTGCTTTTTTATGAGATTTTAATTCTTACGAGTTTGGCAATTTTAGTTGCTATGCCTCTAGCCTCATATATATGCTACTACTACAGTATTAATCCTATAATTATAGATGGTATAAGCGATATGTATAAAGAGTATGGAATTGTTTCAGATGAGATACCATTTGCTTTTGAACCTTTGAGAATTTTTTACAATGTTTTAATTATATATTTACTCAATTTTTTAAGTATCTTATATCCATACTATTATATACATACTTTTACTCCTTTAGAGGCTTCTAAACATGTTTAAACTTATACTCAAAATGGCTTGGAAAAACTCTTTTTTAAGACTCTCACGGACTATCTTGGTATTAATTATGATAGCGGTAAGTATGAGTATGATGCTAGCAATAGAAGGTCTATATGATGGTATGGCTGAAAATATGATAAATAAAAACAAACGCAGTGAGAGCGGTGATATTTCCATTTATGCAAAAGATTATAGAATCAATAAAGAGATAAAACACTTTATCAAAGATGCCCTGCCTTTAAAAAGAGAGATAGAAAATATCAAAAGTGTTCAAGCCGTTATTTTAAGAGTAAACGCAGAAGGATTAGCATCAACCGCGAGGAAATCATCCTTTGCCTCTCTAAATGGTATAGACGTAAACGCGGAAGAGAAATTTGGCAAGTTTAGTGAGTTTTTACATGAAGGTGAAATAGATGTAAGTAAACGTGGAGCCTTAGTGGGCATAGAACTCGCAAAAACTTTAAAACTTCATATCGGTTCAAAGATTATATTTTCAACACAAGACACGCATGGGGAGATCAATTCCATAGCACTTAAAGTTAAAGGTATCATCCAAACAACAAATATTAAACTTGATACCAGTGCTATTTTTATTGATATAAAAAATATGTATAAATTACTTGATATTACAAATGCTACGGCTTCTCAAATATCTATAATGTCTGAAGACACACAACTACTTGAATTGCTCAAACAAAAATACCCCCAACTTGATGTAAAGAGCTTTTTAGAACTGCAACCTATGATGAAAATGATGCAAGATATGATGTTCATTTTTAACTCTATTACTTTTTTTATAGTTATGCTTGTTGTTTTTGTTGGAATACTCGGAGTAATGTATGTTTCAATTTTAGATAGAGTACGTGAATTTGGCATTATGCGCGGTATCGGTATGGCGTATAAACATATAAGAATTCAAATCATTCTAGAATCTGTTATCCTTGCTTTTACAGGCTATATATTTGGAGCAATTTTTGGAATACTATTTCTTTTGTACCTAGGAGAGTATGGACTTGATTTAAGCTCATTTGCTGATGCACTTGAGAGTTTCGGATATGAAACTGTTTTGTATGCAAGTATAAAATTTTCCTACTTTACAAATACATTTTTTGCAATAATGGCTGCTTCTGTTTTAAGTGCTTGGCTGCCATTAAGAAAGATTAAAAAACTAAATCCTATAGAAGTAATAAAGGCTCAAATATGATTCAACTCCATAAAGTAAATAAGTATTTTTACAAGGGTGAGACTAGAGAGATTCACGCTCTTAGAGATATAAACTTGAACATAGAAGATGGAGAGTTTTCTCTTTTTAGTGGACCATCTGGTTGTGGTAAAACTACACTTTTAAATGCTATTGGTGCACTAGATAATATAGATAGCGGAAAAATTTACCTTGACAATAAAGAGATAACAAGCTTAAGTGAAAATGAGAAAACGCAGCTGCGTTTAGAAGAAATTGGTTTTGTTTTTCAAGCTTATAACCTTTTGCCTGTTTTAAATGTAGAAGAGAATATTGGTTTCATAATGAAGCTTCGAGGCTTCAGTGATAAAGAGATACAAGAGCGTGTTTTAGAAATAGCAAATATACTTGAGATAGACAATAAACTACAATCACTCCCAAATACTCTCAGCGGTGGGCAACAACAAAGAGTTGCAGTAGCTCGTGCAGTAGCTTCTAAACCGAAGATAATATTAGCAGACGAACCAACAGCGAATCTTGATTCAAAAAATTCACACAAGTTGATTACTATGATGAAAGAACTCAATGAAAAAGAGAAAATCAGTATTTTATTTGCTTCTCATGATGAATTTATTGCCAAAAGTGTAAGACGAATTATAAAACTCGAAGATGGCGCTTTAGTTTGAAAACAATACTCTTACTCATAAGTCTCTTTACTCAGCTTTTATATGCAGAATTTAATTATAAAGTAGAAAATACAAACTTTACTATATCACAAAGCTCTCCTATACTAAACGCTGATAAAAGATACCTATATAACTATGACAGATTAAGATTTCGTGGAGACTACACTCATGAAAACTTTTTTTCAACTATTATTTTTGATGGTGTGAATTATCTTGGAGAGGAGTATGTTAACTCTAATGAATTTGAATATATTAAACGCAATAAATCCGATACACCCTTTAAAACGCAATCAACTTTTCATGAGTATGACAATGGAGCGCTTTATACAAAACTTTATAGACTTTATGGAGGATACGAAGATAATAATAACAGAGTAGTTCTTGGTCTTCAAAACATATCTATGGGAGTTGGTAGAATTTGGACACCGACAAACCTTTTCAATCCAACAAACGTTTATGCACTTGAACCGGATGAAACTTTTGGAGTTGCAGCTTTTCTCTACACAAAACACCTAAATGACACATCTGACCTAACATTTGTAGTGAGTCAAGATGCAGACAATAATTTTAAATATGCACTCAGATATAAAGCATTTTTTGATTTTGCAGAGATAGGGATAAACGCAGTAAACTCTAGTAATACAAAGATGATTGGATATGAGATAGAAGGTAACTTAGCAGATACTGGAATAGAGCTGAGAAGTGAAGGAGCTTACATTAAAAACAATATCAAAACTACTCCAACTATTGATGAGAACATAAAGTTTTTTCAAGGAATTTTGGGTGCAGACTATGCGTTTGTAAACGGTATAACTGTAATAGCAGAAGCACTTTACTCTTCAAAAACATTTTCATTGGGAGAGATGCTGCTTAATTATGATTCAGATATTTTACCAAATCTCGTCTTTTCAAACCTTTATACAGCTCTTTCATTCTCATACAGTTTTAACATCTTTTTAGATGGATCATTAGTTTATATAGAAAGTTTTAATGATAAAAACTCACGATTTCTCTCACCAACTCTTAGTTATACACTCAACGATTACAACTCATTTATGATTGGAGCAATGATACAGGATGGAAATAGTGGAAGTGAATTTGGAGAATCAAAGAACACTTACTATTTTAAGTGGTTGTTATCCTTTTGAGATAATCTTCACTCTATTTTCTTGAAAAATTGCACTCTTAGCATCTAAAGAATGTTTTGAAGATGTAAGATTATTTACACCTTTTGTACCACTATAGATTAAAACGCAGTCTTCGCGCAAATCATCGTTATGCTCGACAAGGAGACTTACCTCTCCATTTAAAGAGGATATGGTTACCTCACTGTTTTTTGCATACCCCAGACTACTATGAAGATAAACTTTTTCTTCCCTATTGAACTGAGAGTTTAAACTTTTAGCACTCTTTGGTGTAATTAAATGCATCTCTTCGTTGTTTATTTGATGTGCTTCATACTCTTCTAAAAATACAAATTCACCATCATCTGTATCAAATTCATTTTGGTATGGAATAACTTCTCTGTTTTCAACGACGGTACAACCATCTATTTTTGTAACTGAAAAACTCTTAAAGTGTTTCAAATAAAATTCTTCTTCTCTAAGCTCAATATGAAACTCTTTACATAGATAAGCACTTAGATTATATTCACTTATACCAGTATCAATACTCCCAACCGAAGTCATACTCATCATCGCGTTATGAGAGTAGGAAGTTCTTACATCATTTTTATATAAAAAACTTTTTGCCGGTATAATTAAATCAGCCATTTCACTCGTTTCATTCTCATATAAACCAAAATATATAAGATTTTTAACTTTTGAAATAGACTCTTTAACTCTTAAACTGTCTGGCATTTGAGAAAGTGGATTTGATCCCTGAACAAAAACAGTCTCAAATTGAGAAAACTCTGTATTTACTTTAGAGACTCTTGAAGCTTTAGTATTAAAGGGTGAATCAATTCCCGCTTTGGAATCACCTAAATAACTAACACCACATCCCTCTTTTCCAAAAAGTCCAATTGTAACAGCAAAAGCATCTATAGCTCTTAGAACATCAGCACCATCACTGTATTTCTGTATACCAACACCACAAACAATTGCCACTTTTTTATTATGTATTAGCTCCAATACTTTTCCAAGGTCACCAAGTGTCGCACCAATATCTTCCAAAACAGCTTTTATTCTAATAGTTTGTGTAAGCTCATAAAAATCTTCAAACTCACTCGCTCTCTCTTTTAAATATTCCTCGTCACAATCATGATGTATATGAAAAAATCGAGTCAACATCATCGCTAAGTAAACATCAGTATGTGGTTTAATCTGGATATGTAAATCAGATGTTTTTGCTATTTTTGTTTTAATCGGATCAATTACAATAACAGTTTTATCTTTTATTAAAGGTAATAAATGTGAAGATGTAGTATGCGGGTTTCTTCCCCAAATAATTACTACATCAGATTTTTCTATTTCACTAAGAGGCATATTTTTATTACTACCTCTGCCTTGAACAATACCTGCTTCACCAGCTCCATCACAAAGAGTTCCGTCAGTAAGAACTGAACCATAAGAAGCAAAAAAATGGTCAGTAACCTCTTGCATCAATCCAAAATTTCCAGAACCTCTATAATGAAGAATTTCATCAGGATTAGACTCTTTTAGTATCCCTACTAATTTTTCCAGTGCTTCATCCATTGATATTTCTTTGCCTTTATACCTAGGCATTTGTATTGACGTATGTTTCGAATAATGGTTTAAATGTGGACATAAAAAACCTCGTGTATGTCCTTCTTTAAATGCTTTTAAATTACCTTTATCATAAACAATGCCACATGCATCATAACAATCAAGAGGACAGGCTGTAATATTATTTATCATTTATTCATCTTTCAATTCTATTTTGGCTAATTTTGAAAATATTTTAGGAGATTGAATGATTATCTGAGCCATATATTTTGATATGTTTTTACTATCGGAAATATTTAAAATTCTAGATATTTTATAATTACTTTTTTTGCCATCTATATAAACAACTTTAGTTTTTGCATTCACAACATCAGTTTCATCAAGGAAAATTGTAAGCTTAGCTTTTGAAGTATCTGCTATTTGTGCTAAAGGTGTTGACATACCTACAACCTGCCCTACTTTGACATCAATAGAGTATAGTACAAATCCTTCATCACTAAGATTTTTATCACTAATATTTCTAATTAATTGAGCTTTACGAAGATTCAAATCAGCAATCTGCGTTTTAAGAGTATTTATCTCTTTTTGAGTACTTAAATATGAATTCTCAGTACTCACTAAATCATAAAATTCTCTATCTTTTTCAATACGCGATTTTATTTTTAAATTTTCTATCTTATTGTAATTATCTCGCTTTCTTTTTAAAGATTCTTTCATATTTGCCAATATATTTTCATTCACAATTACTGTATCATTTAAGTATATAAGTTTCTCTTTAAGATAGTTTAACTCCTCAACATCCAACTCTGAGTCTATACGTACATAAACTTCACTTGTAAGCTTTTTACCAATCATATCTTCATTGATATACTCGACTATTCCTGAAACATTAGATGATAAATTTCTAAGTTCATATGGCTCGACCTTCGAATAATAAACTTTTGAAAATAAAATTGTTGACATCATTAATATAAGCGTTAAAATTTTCACCTGAAAGCACCTTTTTAAAATATAGGGCTATTTTACCATTTCATCATTAATTTTCAAGCATATTTCATTTTATTTTAGCTACTATTTAATCAGATTTAATCAAAGGGTAATCATGTCTGTATTAGATAGGGTTGATGCTGCTACAAACTTAGCGAAAAACAATGAAGTACAACTTTTAGTTTTTAGAGTGAGTGAGAATCCAGGCTCAGCATATTATGCTATAAATGTTTTTAAAACTAGAGAAGTTGTTGAAACAAAGAATCACTACATAACTCAAATTCCTGCTTCGAACCCTTTACTTGAAGGTACAATAATTCTTCGTGGATTACAAATTCCTATTTTAAATCTTCCAGCATGGCTTGGAAAGAGCTTAACAAACGAGGAACTACGACGATCGAATATACTTATTTGTGACTTTAATGGAGTTATAATTGGTTTGATCATAATGTCTGCCTATAGAGTTATAAAAAAGAATTGGAATCAAATGCATGCACCTGATAGTTATAGACTAAAAGACAATGGTGTCGTCATTAATGACACAAGACTAGAAGATGGCTCTCTTTGTCTCGTATTAGATTATGAAAAACTTTTAGCGGATGTTATGCCTCAAGCAATGGTAAATGTAGAACAAGATGTTATAGAATTAAAAGATATAACTTTACCTCAAACTTTAAAAGATGGAACAGTACTTATAGCAGAAGATTCAAAAACTGCACAAAAACATCTTATTCAAATCTTTGAAAAAGCAAATCTTGATATGAAACTTTTTGATAATGGAAAAAAACTTGTAGACTATGTAAATTCTTTAGGAGAAGCAGCCTCCTCTATTCCCGCAATCATAACAGATATAGAGATGCCTGAGATGTCAGGATTTACTGTAATTCAAATCCTTAAAACAAATCCACTTACTAAAAACATACCTATAATTGTTAATAGCTCTATGACTGGGGATAACAACAAAAGAGAAGCAGAATCATTAGGTGCAAATGCCTTTATAGATAAGACAAAAAGTCATAATGTTATACCATTAATTGTTTCAGTAATGAAATAATTAATATCCTCAAATTAACTTCAAAAAAAATTTATAAAAGACAACTAAAGAGTAAAAAATCTAAATAGTAATGTAGATTCAAGGCGCATAGTGAGAAAGCGTACTGTTAGTACGTGACGAGCGTAGCAACGCAGAAGATGCGTTGCTATTTAGATTTCGTGTCCTATCAGTTATTGAAAAAGAGAGATTAAAACTCCAGCTGCTACAGCTGAACCGATTACACCCGCAACATTAGGACCCATTGCATGCATTAGAAGCATATTACTTCTATCATACTCCATACCAACTTTATTTGATACACGAGCTGCCATTGGAACCGCAGAAACACCGGCTGAACCAATTAATGGATTTACTTTATGGCCAGGGAATATATTCATGATTTTTGCCATGATTACCCCTGAAGCAGTACCTACAGAAAAAGCAATAATACCAAGAGCCATAATAAACATAGTATCAGGAACTAAAAACTGATCAGCTGCTAGTTTAGAACCAACACCAAGACCTAAGAATATAGTAACAATATTTATCAGTGCATTTTGCAGAGTATCATTCAGACGTTCAACAACACCTGATTCTTTTAAGAAGTTACCAAACATAAACGCACCAATAAGTGGCGTTGCTTCTGGAAGAACTAAAATTGCAAGAGAAAGAACCATTACAGGAAAAATCAATTTTTCTAAACGAGACACATGACGAAGTGTAGTCATTTTAATTTTTCTTTCTGCTTCAGTTGTTAATGCTTTCATAATTGGAGGTTGAATAATAGGAACCATTGCCATATATGAGTACGATGCAACTGCTATAGCACCTAATAATTCAGGAGCAAGTTTTGTCGCTATAAAAATTGATGTTGGACCATCTGCTCCACCAATAATAGAGATAGCTGAAGCTTGTTGAAGAGTAAAATCAACAAATCCCATTTGAGAAAGTGCAACTGCTCCAACTAATGTTCCAAATATACCAAACTGAGCAGCTCCACCAAGAAGTGCTGTTTTAGGGTTTGATAGAAGCGGACCAAAGTCAGTCATCGCTCCAACACCCATAAAGATGATAATTGGAAACATTTCATTTGAAAGACCCATATTATAGATAACACCCAAGAAACCATGCGCTCCTGCGATATCAGCAACTGGAATATTAGCTAAAAGTCCACCAAAAGCAATTGGCAATAGTAACAGTGGCTCAAACCCTTTTTTAATAGCTAGCCAAAACAGAAAAAAAGTGATTAAAATCATAATTACACGACCCCATGATTTATGAAAATCATTCATAGGCTCGCCATGTGCGTTTACTTCATTTGGATCTGGGTTTATAAGTGCATTTAGACCTGTTGATTTTAAAAATCCACCAACCATTTCAGAAAATGGTTTTGTTTGGTATGTCTCTTCTTGGTGCGTTGAAAGGGCTTCGCTAGAAGCTGCTGCAGCATTTGCATGAAGAGCACTAAAACTAAAGAGCATAAAAAGTGCAAGTAATTTTAAAACAAAAACTTTCATTTTATTATCCTATTACTGCTACGACTTGACCTTCTACTACCTTGTCGTTTGTTGCAACATTGATAGACTTAACAACTCCACCGCGAGTAGCAACAACATCAATCTCCATTTTCATAGATTCTAAAATCATTATCACGTCACCTTCATTAACACTTTGTCCTGGATTGGCAACAATTTTCCAAACATTACCCGGAAGGAGTGCTTTAATCTCAAGCTCATCACCAGAAGTTGCTGGAGCTGCTACAGGTGCTACACTTTCTCCATCAACTGCTGTTACTTGAATATTTGCATCGCCCTCTGCAACTTGAACACTAAACTTTTGACCATCTACTACTACTGTATAACTTCCACTACCCATTGAACTTCCTTCACAATCATTTTTCATTTGAGATATTTTACGAACATTTAACTCGCCTTCGCCTTTAAGAAAAGCGATACCTTTGTCTTGACATGCAGCTGCAATAAAGATATTTTCTTCAGTGATTTCAATATCTTCTTCTTTGAGCTTGTTTATCCAATTTGCCAAAGATTTTGTTTCATCAGCGTTTGCTAAATCCAGGGCTTTTTCTGTTGTTGGTTCTAAACCTAATTTTTCTGATGCAATTTTAACAATTTCTGGATCTGGTGCTACTGGAGTTTTACCAAAATAGCCAAGTACCATTTTTCCATAACCTGGAGCTATAGCGTTCCATGGACCTTGCATAACATTGTTAAGTGCTTGTTGAAAATAAAATTGAGAAACTGGCGTCACAGAAGTACCATAACCACCCTTTTCAACTACTTCTTGCATAGCTGCAATTACTTCTGGAAATTTATCTAAAATGCCGTTATCACGCATCATTTGAGTATTTGCAGTAAGCGCACCACCTGGCATTGGCGAGAACGGTATGATTGGAGAAACCATTGTTGCTTCAGGAGGCATGAAATAATCAGACAAACAAGACTGTAACTCTTTTTCATAAGTTAATATCTTACCTATTTCAAGTCCACCAAGGTCAAAGTTCATTCCCTTTGTTGCATGAAGCATCGTTAATATATCTGGCTGGCTTGTTCCACCAGAAACAGGAGCAGCAGCCATATCAATACCATCTACACCAGCTTCTAAGGCAGCCATATAAGCAGAGACAGATACACCTGCAGTTTCATGAGTATGTAGACGTAAGTGCGTTCCTTCTGGAACTAAACCTCTTGCCATTTTTATTGTTTCAAAAACTTTTTGAGGATTTGAAGTTCCCGATGCATCTTTAAAACAGATACTTGTATATGGAATTCCAGCATCTAAAATTTCACGAAGAGTTTTCTCATAAAATTCAACATTGTGAGCACCGTGACATCCCGGTGGTAAATCCATCATCGTTACAACAACTTCATGCTTAAGTCCATGATGAGAAATTCTCTCTCCAGAGTATTTTAAATTCTCAACATCATTAAGAGCATCAAAGTTACGAACAGTAGTAGTACCGTGTTTTTTAAACATTTTTGCATGTAAGTCAATCAGTTCTTTTGACCCTGTATCTAACATAACTGTATTTACACCACGAGCAAGAGTTTGTAGATTCGCATCTGGACCTACAATCTTTCTAAATTTATCCATCATTACAAACGCATCTTCACGCAAGTAGAAGTACAAAGATTGAAATCTCGCCCCTCCACCAAATTCGAAGTGATTTATTCCTGCAGTTTTTGCAGCTTCAACAGCTGGAAAAAAGTCTTTCATTAGAACACGACCGCCGAAAACCGACTGAAAACCGTCTCTAAAAGTTGTATCCATTACATCTATAAATTTCTTAGCCATTATTATCCTTAACCTTGTCTATGATGCGCTATTGCTGCAGTAATTGCTGCAATAACTTTTTTGTTGTCTTTTTGTGCTGATGCCGAAGGCGTAGCACTTGGTTGTGGTTCAGGAAAAAATTTATGAATAACAGCAGACATAATATTCATACTTACTATCATAACAATTAAGAACAAGAAAACCGTTCCCATTCCCAATCCCATAAATTTAAACCCTTCTAATACGAGGTTAGTTTCCATAAATTACCTTTATTAATAATTTGTTGACTTAGTATAGTATAAAGATGTTTAAATAAAGTTTTGCTCAACTTTGTAATTTTTTTAAAAAGGGCAATTGTTACTTTTTGATTATATACTTCCGGTTAATTTAATATAATTACATAGGATATAAACAAATGATACAAAACAGTGTTAGTAAATTTTCTCTCATAAATACAATTGAAGGTTGGTCATATTTAGTACTTGTCTTTCTGGCGATGCCGATGAAGTATATGCTTGGAATGCCAATGGCAGTTAAAATCGCAGGCATGGCACATGGAATTTTATTTATAATATTTTGTTTACTTTTAGTCCAAGCATGGCAAGAGGCAAAATGGTCTCTAAAAGAAAGTACTATCTTTTTTATAGCTTCACTTATTCCATTTGGAACTTTTTTTACTAAGAAGAAAATAAAAAGCTATGCATAAATTTGTTACAATGCTGCTTTTAAATTAAGGAATAGAACTCAATGATTACTGGAATACATGAACAAGACTTTATAGCATATATGATTTTCGGATTAATATTAAACTTTTTATTTTCAATACTATTTGGTGTTTATTTAAGCAAGAATATTGGTATGCAAGAGATGATAGAATCAAAAGGGGATAAAGAGCAATCTATGCTTGTTGGATTAAGTCTTTTTATTCCTTTCGCCAAAATGCTTATTACCTTGTATAGAGTTTCAATCCTTCAAATATACTTTTTAAATAAGGGTCATACACACAAAGAGTTTTGGATTTATATGACAAATAGTCACAATTCGTAGATTTCCTTATATACAATTCAAGTACACTGCGACCTTTTTTAAGATATCTCTCTCCTCTGTGACTCATTTGAGCTCTTTTTGGAGTTTCTTTATCTCTGCTGTTGCAGCAAATGGACTCTGGTGATTCTAATCTTTTTACCCATGTACTTAATGTTGTTGGGTGAATTCTTAGTCTTTGTGCGGTATCTGTAATTGTATATCCATTTTTAATCCTGTTAAACCTCATAATACTTTCGTATTATTCTATCTCAATTAATGGATTATATAGTGTCTAGTTTATAGGGGACATTCCAAAGGTTGTGAGACTCGATAA
>JGI997J19993_1000174_pt1 | contig 21935 bp, 18 predicted proteins | sample Etolagbewater25m_FD_19993 | JGI IMG/M metagenome (IMG submission 19993)
AAAAAAACTTATGACAAAAACGTGTATTATTCAATACAGCATCAAAAAAAAGCACGTAAGATGATCATGAATACGTTCCTGAGAACATGGAAACACGTTATAGTAAGTGCACTCTGCAGCGGGCTGCTTACTGCCACTGGATACGCAGCTCCTGGGATACCTCTTCCTCTTGGTGAATGGCGCTTGGTACGAGCAACCATAACTCCTGAATTCGTGTCTGTACCGATTCCTGTCAACATGGTTGATGCAACCGGACACATCAGCCCTGACAGCTCCTGTGTCATCGATGCATCGGCATCGTTCCTCGGAAAACGCTACGATTTTTCAGGACGCGGCAGTATCACTGTGAAGGGCAACCAGCTGTCTATGACCCTGGCGGAAGGCATGATTGCCGTAGATGGCCGTGAACGGGAGCTTGGCTCCGGGCAGGACACCATCGAGAGCACGTTCAGTATAACCGCCGAAGGCCTCCTGAAAGTGCAGGCTGTAAAAGAAGCTAACGATATTGCCTACACGTTTGACCTGGAACTCACACCTCCCTGAGCTCATGCCAGAGCATCCCGAGGAGGGCTTCGCTGAAACGGTACTTGTTGCGCTGGCGATTGCCATGAGCCTGGAACACCGTGGTCTTCAGAAGGGGAGCTGTACCTTCACTGCCTTGTGCCGCCAAACCCAGGCATACCATTCCTACGGGTTTATCCTCACTTCCTCCTGATGGACCTGCAATGCCGGTTGCAGCTACGGCGATATCGGCTCCGCTCGCCTGCAGGCAACCGAGCGCCATTTCACCAGCGACCTCCCGGCTTACGGCACCGAACCGTACAAGTGTTTCGCTCCTGACGCCCAGCAACCGTTCTTTCACCTCATTGGCATAGGTAACATACCCTTCACGAAACACATCTGATGAGCCCGGCACATCGGTCAGACGGCTTGCAACGAGTCCCCCGGTACAGGACTCGGCAGTAGCAACCGTCAATCCTTTCGTGCGGAGCAGCCCTACAATGACTTCTTCGAGAGAAAGGTCTTCAAGGGCGTAGATATACTCATGCGCCCTCTCCCTTATGGCATCGACAACACGCAGGTTATCACGCTCCACACTTTCCCTGGAGCTCCCCATGGTACTGACCCTCAGACTCACTCCTGCCGTATGGGGCAGGTATGCCAGCGTTGTCCCCGGAGGAAGTGAATCCTCGATATCGCTGACAAGCGATGCAATGGTGGTCTCTCCCGTGCCGGTAGTCCTGAGATGTGTATGGAGAATCACGCCTTCCGATGAGCTCGCAAAAAACGGGACCACCGTGTCCTGCATCATTGCTTCCATTTCAGCCGGTACGCCCGGCAGAAGGACCAGGTACCCGTTACCGAAACGTTCCCCTGCACTGATAATCATGCCCGGGGCCATACCAACATCATTAGGGATAACTATCGATCCTTCGATAACATGCGCATTTTCACGAAGGTTCGACGGGCTCTTTTTTCCGGGAGTTGCACGAAATTTCCTGAGTGTCCGTTCATAGGTAGCTTCATCAAAAACCAGGGGTTTCTGCACAAGTTCCGCAACTGCCAACCTGGTCTTGTCATCGCGGGTCGGGCCAAGCCCACCTGTCACGATGACAAGGCGAGCCCGCTCGAGGCTTTCCCTGAACTGCCCGGTTATAGCATCTATAGTATCGCCACAGGCAATAATCCGCTCTACGTGTATACCTGCACTACCGAGACTGGTACAGATAAACGGGGCGTTGGTATTGACTTTCTGTCCTGTAAGCAGTTCGTCGCCTATGGAGATGAGTTCTGCATGCATAAGAGCTTTCATACCAGGTAACTTGCTATACGAAGAATATCGGCGAAAACTCCTCCGGCAGTCACTTCGCCACCAGCTCCGGGACCTTTGACAACCAAGGGGGTGTCACAATAACGCTCGGTGGTGAATACCACAAGGTTTTCAGTCCCGTTGAGGGTCGCCACAGGATTGGCGAGAGGGAGCATTTTCACGCCAATCCTTGCCTTCCCTTCGCTTATCTCGCCGGCATAGGCGAGAGTCATACCTTTTGCTCCAGCCTCCTGCATCATGCGTTCATAATCGGTATCGACAACCGTAAGCTTCTCCATGAATTCATCAACCCCCATATCGCCCTGCAGGGATTCAGGTACGAGGTTTTCGCACTCGATATCACTGTACTCGAGCTTGTAACCGAGTTCCCTGCCAAGAATCAGCATTTTCCTTGCAAAATCAGCACCTGAAAGATCTTCCCTTGGATCTGGTTCCGTGTAACCGGCATCTTTAGCTTTGCGAACAATGCTGCTGAAGGATCCCCCCTTGCGAAGCTCGTTGAAAATGTAACTGAGGGTTCCTGAAAGAACACCTTCGATTTTCAGGATGCTGTCACCACTGCTTCGCAGGTCGTTAAGGGTATTGATGATTGGCAGTCCGGCACCCACGTTGGTTTCATAGAGAAAACGAGCATTGGACCTCTGCAGTGCACCGAGGATGGTTTCATACAGCTCCCATGACCCAGCCATGCCGAGCTTGTTTGCCGTAACCACAGATATACTGGACTCGAGCAATTGCGGATAGGCTTCAGCAACAGCCTGGCTTGCCGTGCAGTCGACAACAATGGTGTTGTGCAGGTTGAGCTTCAGGATCTTTTCGATATACTCACCGATTGTCCCACCATCCTGTCGGGGCTGGAGCTCATTCTCCCAGCTTGCGAGCTCGATGCCCTGGGGATTCAGTGCCATGCTGCGGGTATTGGCCATCCCGCTGGTAACGATATCGAGGTTTTTGTGGCTCCGCAGACTACTGGCATGATCACGGATCTGCCCAACCAGGCTTTTGGCTATCGTCCCTGTTCCGACAATGAATACATGTACTTTCCTCATGGAAAGGAAGAAACTCTCGTGGATACAGTTGAGAGCCTTGTCTTCATCGTCTGCGTCAGTGACGAACGATATGTTCATCTCGTTTGCACCCTGAGCCACGGCGATGACATTGATACCGTTTTTCCCAAGCGTCTCGAACAACTGAGCAGAAACGCCCGGATGACCGCTCATCCGATTACCTACGACACCAATCATGCAGATATGTTTACGAAGGCTGAGTGATTCGATCTGGCGAGCCTTGAGCTCTTCGCTGAACTCTTCTTCGAGCAGTTTCCTTGCCCTCGGCGCCTGGCGAGCCTGAATGGCAAAGCTGATAGAGTGCTCACTCGATGCCTGGGAGATGAATATGATATTGATCATATGGCGGGCCATGCAGCTGAACAGCCGGGATGCTATACCCGGTACCCCTACCATACCGCTGCCGGAAAGATTTATCAGCACAATAGTACTGATAGAGCTGAGACCTGTCACCGGCCGTGGTTCCCCTGCTGCCGATGCAGGAACCTCCCCTCCAATCATGGTTCCTGGAGAGGCTGGATTGAGGGTATTGCGTACACTGATGGGAATCCCTTCCTTCATAGCAGGACCAACCGCGTAGGGATGCAGCACTTTTGCTCCTGCATGGGAAAGCTCCGTAGCCTCGGCATAGCTGATATAGGATAGTACTCGGGCATCCCGGACGCGCTTTGGATCAGCACTGTAAAAACCGTCGACATCTGTCCAGATCTGGATCTCCTCCGCACCAAGCGTGGCACCGATAATGGAAGCTGTATAATCCGACCCTCCCCTTCCGAGCGTGGTTACTGAACCATCAGGAGCGGCACCGATATATCCGGTCACTACAGGGACACCAGCCATAGCGGCCAACTGTTTTCGTATCTGCTTTGCGGAAGCCTTCATATCGACACGGGCATCGCAGTACCTGTCGTCCGTTACAATGATATCACGACCGTCAACATAGTGAGCGTCGATGCCTTCCGATGCCAGGTAGGCGGAGATCAACGATGCGGAAAAACGCTCTCCGAAACTCATGACAAGTGCACTTGTCTTGTCACTCAACTCCCTGAGAAGCTCAACCCCGTGAAGTATGTCACGAAGTTCCTTTATGCCCTCGCGGATAACAGCCTCGGTGTCGCACCTGAAGGCATCCTTGAGGAGGACGACCGCAAGCCTGGTGTGAAGGCGCTCTATTTCTTCCAGCCTTGTACGATACTCTTCATCACCTACAGCGGCAAGCTGGGCAGCCTCAAGCAGATGATCGGTGACCTTGCGGATAGCTGAAACGACGACGACTGCCTTACCACCCTCAAGGGCGCCCTTCAGGATCGACAGAACGCTCTGGAGTTTTTCCCTGTTTTCTATCGACGTACCCCCGAATTTCAATACTTTCATACCTCGAACTCTCGGTTTTTGGTGTGTATAAAGCGTGTGTGCTGCACTAATATATAAAAAAAGCGCCCTCCAGAGGGCGCTTAAGGTTTTTTCCGGTAATGATCGGGCTCAGCCCCCCTGCAATGCATCAGCACCGGCAACAATCTCGGTCAGCTCTGTAGTAATGGCTGCCTGTCGTGCACGGTTGTAGCTGATGTTGAGCTGGCGGAGCAACTCCTTGGCATTTTCGGTCGCTGAATCCATTGCCCCCATCCTTGCAGCCTGCTCAGCCGCGTTGGATTCGAGCATCATCCTCCAGACCTGGGTATTGATATGCTTCGGTACCAATACGTCGACGATAGAGGCAGGAGACGGCTCGTATATGTACTCGCCACCGGCCGCTGTATCTACACCGGCTCTTTCCGACATTATCGGAAGCAGGACTTCGCTCCTGAGGTTAGGGGAGAGAACGGACTTGAACTCGTTGTACACGACAACGACCTTGTCCACTTCCCCTCGAACGTACATGTCTGCAGCATACTCGGCGATCTCTTTGGCAACATCGAAATGAAGCGCCTGGAACACACCCGGGTATGCCTTGACAACATTGTAGTCCCGCTTGCGAAGGAAATCATACCCTTTCGAGCCTGCACAGAGGATCTTGATACGGCCCTGTTTTTCAAGGTTGCCATACTCTTCCCTCATGACCCGCTGGGCCAGCTTGATGATATTGGTGTTGAACGCACCGCAAAGGCCCCTGTCGGAGGTAACGAGGATCACGAGGAGGTTCTCCACGTTCTCCCTGGCCGAAAGCATCGGGTTAAGCGTTGTGTCAACCTTCGTCGAGAGCGAACCAAGCATCTCCTTCAGCTTACCGGCATAGGGACGAGCCTGTATGGCTGCATCCTGTGCCCTGCGAAGCTTGGCCGCGGCCACCATTTTCATCGCTTTGGTGACCTGCTGCGTTGACTTTACACCTTTGATCCTGGTTCGTATATCCTTTAACGTTGCCATGAATTTTCCGTCGTTGTTGAATTGCTGAATACCTTCTTCAAGCTTACGCTTTCACTTTTTCCTTGAAAGAGCTCATGAATGTCTCAGCAACTTCTTTCAACCTGGCAGCCAGATCGGCTTCCATCTTTCCTGTCTCGGCAATAGTCTTGAGAATATCCGCATGCTTGTGTTCGAGGAGCGAAAGGAATTCCTCTTCGAACCTGCGGACGTACTCAACACTGAGAGTATCCAGGATACCCTGGGTACCAACGTAAATGATGGCGACCTGCTTTTCGACAGGCATCGGTGCATACTGCCCCTGCTTGAGGATTTCTACGAGCCTCTGGCCACGGTCGAGCTGGGCTTTAGTTGCCTTGTCAAGGTCGGAACCGAACTTGGAGAAAGCCTCTAGCTCGCGGAACTGTGCAAGGTCGAGACGAAGTGTACCGGAAATCTTTTTCATTGCCTTGATCTGCGCACTGCCGCCCACACGGGAGACAGAGATACCGACGTTGATAGCCGGACGCTGACCTGCGTTGAAGAGGTTGGATTCGAGGAAGATCTGACCATCGGTAATGGAGATGACGTTGGTCGGAATATACGCAGAGACGTCACCTGCCTGGGTCTCGATAATCGGAAGCGCAGTCAGGCTGCCGCCACCCTTGACCATCGGCTTGATAGCATCAGGAAGATCGTTCATCTGCTTTGCGATCTCGATATCGTCAGTGATCTTCGCTGCACGTTCGAGCAGGCGGGAATGGACGTAGAAGACGTCACCAGGGAAAGCTTCACGGCCCGGCGGACGACGAAGAAGCAGGGAAAGCTGGCGGTAGGCCACAGCCTGTTTGGAAAGGTCATCGAAAATAACGAGAGCGTGGCGGCCAGTGTCACGGAAGAATTCGCCGAGGGTTGCGCCAGAGTAAGGTGAAATGTACTGCAGCGGAGCCGGATCGGATGCAGATGCCGCGATAACGGTGGTGTATTCCATCGCGCCATGCTTTTCAAGCGTGCTGACGACCTGCGCAATCGTCGAGCTCTTCTGCCCGGTTGCGACATAGATACACTGTACGCCCTTGCCCTTCTGGTTGATAATGGTGTCGATAGCTACAGCGGTCTTACCAGTCTGACGGTCACCGATGATAAGCTCGCGCTGTCCGCGGCCAATCGGGATCATGGCATCGATAGCCTTGAGACCAGTCTGGAGCGGCTCGTGTACCGATTTACGGAAAATAACACCTGGTGCCCTGCGTTCGAGAGGAAGCCTGATTTCAGTCTCGATCGGGCCTTTGCCGTCGATCGGCTCGCCAAGAGGGTTGATCACCCTGCCGAGCATCGCATTGCCAACCGGGATGGAAGCCAGAATGCCTGAACGCTTGACCGTATCCCCTTCCTTAACGGAGTTTGACTCACCAAACATAACAGCACCAACATTATCCTCCTCGAGGTTCAGCGCCATTCCCATTATGTTGTTAGGGAATTCCAGAAGCTCACCGGCAGCAACTTTCGACAAACCGTAAATACGTGCGATACCGTCACCCACCTGGAGTACGGTTCCCACGTCATAAACGTCCGCCTCCGACTCAAACCCTGCAAGCTGCTTGCGGAGTATGGATGAAACCTCATCAGGCCTGACTGTTGTAGACATATCGTAATTACCTTTGTTATTTGTTAAGAATGGAGAAAGTTTATTTTATTACTTTCTTTCAGAAATCGGACACAGTCAAATTCCTTACCAAAATTTAAAAGCCAAATTTAATGAAAAGCTTTTAGTTATTCAAATTCTCCGACCAATTTGAGTGGCTGGGCCTGAACGGCTTTTTTCCCTTCACGACATCCGGGGACGCAATTTTTAGTTACGATACCACGAATGAACACTGTCACAGGATTTGCATCTGCAACGATCGGCAATGTCGCCTGCGGTTTTGATATCCTGGGATTTGCCATACGCGAACCCGGAGATGAAGTTACCCTTACCTTGCTGGACGATCCACGAGGCGAACTCCCCGTCTCCATCACTTCGATCGAAGGCGATGGCGGTGCGCTGCCAAGAGATGCAAGGAAGAACACCTCCAGCTTTGTCGTTCTGAAATTCCTGGAATACCTGCGTTCGACCAAAGGAATAGAATTTAACGGACACATCGAGCTTGAACTCAAAAAAAATCTTCCCTTGTCCAGCGGCATGGGAAGCAGTGCGGCAAGTGCGGCAGCTGCACTGGTAGCTGCAAACAGGCTGTTCGGAGATCCCTGCACCAAAATGGAACTTGTGCATTTTGCCATAGAAGGTGAACGGGTTGCCTGCGGCTCGGCCCATGCCGATAATGCTGCACCAGCTGTACTGGGCAATTTCGTCCTGATACGTAGCTACAATCCGCTCGACATCATTACCATCCCCCCGCCTGCAGACCTCTATTGCACGCTGGCCCATCCGCACATTGAACTCCGAACAGCCTATGCCCGATCGGTGCTTCCAAGAACCATTTCCCTTAAGATGGCGACCGAACAGTGGGGAAACGTCGGTGCATTGATCACAGGACTCCTGACATCTGATTACGGACTTATCGGGCGATCCCTTGTCGATGTCGTTGCTGAGCCAAAACGGGCCCCGCTCATTCCTGGTTTTTTTGAAGTCAAGGAAGCTGCACTTTCTGCTGGAGCACTGGGTTGCAGCATTGCCGGATCCGGCCCCTCGATTTTTGCTTTTTCATCGTCCAGGGAGATTGCGACCAAGGTAGGAAATGCCATGGAGCAAGCTTTCAGTTCGATGTCAGACGCCCTGGAGGCTGATATATGGATTTCTCCGATCTGCCGTGATGGTGCCCGCATCATAGACTAATTTCAGAATCAGACAACGATACGCGTCAATGATATTTTACAGTACAAACAAGTCATCGGTACCAGCCAGCCTCAAGAAAGCGACCCTTGAAGGCCTTGCACCTGACGGCGGGCTGTACGTTCCGTCGGAAATACCGGCATTTTCACCCGGCGAGCTCGAGCTCCTGCAAAATGCACCATTCACGGATGTCGCATTTGCAATAGCGAAGAAATTCACCGGTGATGAGATTCCGCACGACCAACTTTACGCTATCATAGAAGAGTGCTACACCTTCGACACGCCCCTGCACAAGCTTGACGGAAAGACATTTGTCGAGGAACTGTTCCACGGACCTACACTTGCGTTCAAGGACTACGGCGCCAGGTTCCTGGCGCGAATGACCGGCTACTTCGCAGAAGAGGACCAGAAACTGATCACGATCCTCGTAGCGACATCAGGTGATACGGGAAGCGCTGTGGCATACGGCTTTCAGGGGATTGCCAATACCCGGGTGGTCCTACTTTATCCATCAGGGAAGGTAAGCCGGCTTCAGGAACAACAACTGACTACAGCAGGAGGCAACGTCACAGCCCTCGAAGTAAACGGCGACTTCGATGACTGCCAACGCATGGTCAAGCAGGCGTTCATGGACCAGGATACCCGCAGGCGCCTGACACTTACCTCTGCTAACTCGATCAATATTTCACGCCTCATACCGCAGACGTTCTATTACGCCTGGGCTGCGCTGAAACTCTCGAAGGAACACAGTGGAAGAAAGGTGGTCTTTTCGGTACCGAGTGGCAATTACGGCAACCTGACGGCAGGTGTTCTTGCCATGAAGATGGGGTTCCCGATCAGCCATTTCATAGCTGCGGCAAATGCTAACGATAGCGTCACGCGCTACCTGGACGAGGGCCGTTACGAGCCAAGACCGACCATCAGGACCCTGTCGACCGCTATGGATGTCGGGAATCCGAGCAATTTTGCAAGACTGCAGCATATCTACCACTATAATGCCCTGGAGATGGCTCACGATATCTCGGGGTACTCGACCCCCGACAGCGAGACACTTGAAACAATCAGGGGAGTGTATGACCGTTACGACTACATCATGGATCCGCATACGGCTGTTGGCTACCATTCTCTCGAGGCATGGAGGCGTACCCACCGCACTGACGATCCGTCCGTTGTCCTGTCTACGGCACATCCTGCGAAATTCATTGAATCAATCCAGGACGCCCTCGGCATAGAAATCCCCATTCCCGGGCGCCTCCAGTCAGTACTCGACAAACAGAAGAGCACGACGCCAATCGATGCCTCGTACAGGGACCTTGCAACATTCCTGGAGACCTTATGACCTTGCAGACCATCCTCTTTTTTCTGATCATCCTGCCTGTCATGTTTTGCGGGCTCCTTATCGCTCTCTTGGTCAACATTGCAGATCCGAGTGGCGACAGCTTCGGGAGAATGGCTGGATGGTGGGGACGTTTTTGCGCCAGGGTCCTCGGAATCCGGATAGATGTGGTAGGCCAGGAAAATTACGACCCTGCACACAACTACCTCGTTCTGAGCAACCATGCCGGCATGGCTGACATCCCGCTCCTGCTCGGTGCACTGCAGCTTAACCTGCGGTTTGTCGCAAAGGAAGAGCTGGGGAAAATTCCCCTGTTCGGATGGGCTCTTAAAACAGGCGGTTATGTGCTTATCAAGCGGGGGCAGAACAAAGAAGCCCTTAAAAGCCTGTTCAAGGCAGCAGAAGTACTGAAGAATGGCCGGTCTGTTCATATCTTTCCGGAAGGCACGAGATCTGAAACCGGCAGCCTGCTGCCATTCAAGAGAGGCGCGTTCATGGTCGCCCAGAAGTGCGACCGGCCAATCCTCCCGGTTACCATTATCGGCAGTAGCTTCATTACCCCAAAAAAAAGCCTCAGGATCCAGAAAGGCACGGTAAAGTTGATCATTGGGACCCCCATAGATACTCGGGGCAAGGATGCCCGTGCGCTCCAGGATTCCGTCTACGACATTATCAGCAGCAACCTCGCCAGGTACAGCAGCGAGGCTGCCTGATATGGCTCCGGTCCCTTATCCTATCCCCCGATAGAGCTGCACCATCTCAATAGCTGCAAGGGCCGCATCGAATCCCTTGTTACCAGCCTTGGTACCAGCTCGCTCGATTGCCTGCTCAAGGTTGTCGGTGGTAAGGACGCCAAAGGTTACCGGGATCATGGTATCGAGCCCGACCTGGGCAATCCCCTTGGTCGCCTCTGCAGCGATAACATCGTAATGGGATGTAGCTCCCCGGATAATTGCCCCAAGGGTAATAACGGCATCATAATGACCTGAAACGGCTGCTTTCTTTGCTGTTGCCGGAAGTTCGAAAGCACCCGGGCATTTGACGAGTGTGATATTTTCTTCCGAGCCACCGTGCCTGACAATGCAGTCAACTGCCCCTTCAACCAGTTTCTGACCGATAAAATCGTTGAAACGGGAAGCAACCAGCGCAAAACGAATATCTCGTGCGTCAAGTATTCCTTCGAGGGTTTTTATAGCCATGATCAATTTTTTTAATGGTTACTGGCTGTCGGAGCAGAAGCCCATCAGCCGTTCAATACAGTCTATCATACAGTGTCCTGCAGCAATATGGCACTCCTGCACCCTGTCGGCTGCATCAGCATAGGGAACAATAAGCGCAAGATCAGCCAGCGGCCTGATGCATCCGCCGTCGCCACCGAGCAGTGCCATTGTCTGCATACCATGATCCCGGGCATAGGAGAGGGCATTGGCGACACTCATGCTGTTGCCGCTGGTCGAAATCCCCAGCACGACATCACCAGGAGCACCGTACGCTTCAAGCAGACGACCGAACACTGCATCGTACCCAAGGTCGTTCGCACCTGCTGTCAGGGCTGTTGTATCAGCGTTGAGAGCGATAGCGGGCAAGGCCCGGCGCTGGACGCTTTTACGAAACCGTATCGACAATTCAGTGGCAAGATGCTGGGCATCGGCAGCGCTTCCGCCATTTCCGCATAACAGTAGCTTCCCGCCATGCTCAAAACACCTGGCTGCCGCCTGCGCCATCTCCACAATTACTCCTGCCTGCGTTTCTGCCACCTGTTCCTTGAGATGGGCACTGAACCGCATTGCCACCCTGACGGTATGTTCAAGCCCGTCTTTTTTTTCCATCATCTCCATCTCCTTTATTACCCATTCTCACCCAGCCTGCGACGAAGACAGCGGTACCGCCCTCCTTGGCGACGGGTAATATACTGAAAAAATTATCCTTCAATTTTCATACTTTTCCAATAAGGGTTGTCTGTAAAACCTTCCGGAACCGCTACCATGAAAAAAATACTTGTCCCGACAGATTTTTCAATCCAGGCATCATATGCCCTGGATGCAGCACTCTGCATCGCCCGAAAGGGCAGTGCAGAAGTACACCTCTACCATATCATAGAAGCACCGGAATATCCGGAGATCACGGATATCATAGCCTACCAGAAGGCCTTTGGCAACAACAATATCCTCGACGCCATCGAAAGCAGGCTGGATGAGATAGCTTCCGATGAGCGCTGCCAGGGCGTCACGGTATCCTGGTCCGTAGCATTATCCTCACCCTATGAAAAAATTGCTGCAAAAGCTGAGTCGGACTGCTTCGACCTGATCGTCATGGGGTCTCATGGACGGCAGGGCCGGCAGAAGCTCATGCTCGGTTCGACAACGGACAAAGTCATCCAGCACGCTTCCCCTCTTGTACTCGTCATCAAGGAGCCGACATCATGCTTCGCTCCTACAGACATTGTTTTCGGGTCAAACTTCTACGGAGAAATCGCTGAAGGATTCTCTGCTCTCAAACGCTTTGCAGAGATCTATGATGCTACAGTACACCTCCTGAAAGTCAATACCAGGTCACATTTTGAAACCACCCGGTACTCGCGGCAGCTTATGGAGCAATTTGCCGAAGAACAGCAACTTGCCAATCATACGACCAACATCTACAACGACGACAGCGAAGAAGAGGGGATACTGCACTTCGCACAGGATATACAAGCAGGCATGATCTGCGTACCAACTCATGGCAACACCGGTATTTCACACCTGCTCTACGGCAGCGTCGCTGAATCTGTCAGCGACCAGGCCTTCATGCCCGTAATGACCTACAAGATCAAACCAGTGCATATTCGTTACGGCGTTATCGGACCTTTTTCCTGAACCCCGTTCCGCCCCTCGAGCGGGCGGCCACACTCCTTGCAAAATCGGGCATCACGGTCATGCTCTACGGATGAGCAGCATTTCTCGTCCCCCTTCACCCCTTTGTCTATCTTCGTGTGCATGGAAGCCATTTCTGCAGACACGATCCCTGTCGGGACTGCGATAATACTGTAACCGGCTATCATGAGCATTGCCGCCAGCATCCTGCCGACCACTGTCTGAGGGTATATGTCGCCATAACCGACAGTGGTAATGGTTACAATGGCCCAGTAGACTCCTTCGGGTATACTGCCGAACCCATGTGCCTCCCCTTCGATCAGGTACATCAGTGCGCCGATGATACTGACGGTTACCAGTACGAAGAATAGAAAGAAAATGATTTTTCTGCTCGATGCTATAAGCGCCTCCTTGACGTACTCTCCCTCCTGAACGAACCTCATCAGTTTCATGAGCCTGAATATCCGCAACACTCTGAAAAAACGGATAACAAGCAGGTACTGCGTACCCGGGAAAAAGAGGCTGAAGTAGGTTGGCAGAATAGCAAGCAGGTCGATAATCCCGAAAATACTCCTGGCATATCTCACCCGGCTTTCAGCGGCATAGAGGCGCATCACGTATTCGATACTGAAGAGCACCGTAAAAAACCATTCCAGGATGTAGAACAACCTTCCGTAATCGGCATGCAGCGACTGGACACTGTCGAGCATGACGACCAGTACACTGAGCACAATGGCACCGATGAGAACCAGATCGAACAACCTTGCCGGAAAGGTGTTGTAATCGAAAATGATATGCCGCACCTTAAGGCGGAAAGAACCACCATACTCCATGAGATTCACCCTGCTAGAATAGGGGACGTTGTTCCGTACCCCCAATTACTCAAAAAACCTGTGTCACGCTATAGCGTTATATGCCAAGCAAACCTACGATTCAGCAAGAATAGAAAAAGTTACTGGGGATACGGAACAACGTCCCCTATTTCTTTTCGAAATATACTAAAACAGAAAACTCCGTCTCAGGCTGATGAAACGGAGTTTTGCTGGATCATGAACCGCTGTACAGGGTTCAGTGGTATTTCGTGCTCTCTTCCTTGACGAAGTCGACGAGGCACTTGAGGTTTGCCGGATCGACATCAGGAAGGATACCATGACCGAGGTTGAAAACATGTCCTGACTTGTCGGTATGCTGGCCGAACTGCTTGAGAATCTTTGCTGCTTCGGCACGAATCTTGTCGTGACTGCCGTACAACATGCAGGGATCCATGTTGCCCTGGATACAAACGCGGTCTTTGAGTTCTGCGCGTGCCTTGGCAATATCCATATTCCATCCAAGACCCATTGCATCACAACCGATATCTGCGATATCTGACAGGATGGTATTGCAGTCTTTGGAGAATACTATGACTGGAATTTCAGGATACTTGGTCTTGACAGCCTGTACGCTCTCCTTGATGTATGGCAGCGCAAACTCGCGGTAGTCGTCCTCGGACAGTGCACTTGCCCATGAATCGAAGATCTGGACGGCATCTGCTCCGGCTTCGATCTGCATCAGCAGGTACTCGGTAATGACACGTGAAATCTTACTGAGGAGCATGTGGGCCATCTTGGGCTCACGATAGAGCATTTTCTTGGCAAATCCGTAATTCTTCGAACTGCCACCTTCGACGGCATAGGTAAAGAGTGTCCATGCAGCACCGGAGAACCCGATAAGGGGAACACGGTTGTCTAGCTCTTTCTTGGTCAGGCGGATAGCATCGAGGACATAACCCAGCTTTTCCTCGACGTCAGGATTGATGAGACGATCAATATCAACCTGCGAACGGATCGGAGGTGTGAGCTTGATCCCTTTTGACTCGATAATTTCCACGTTCATGCCCATAGCCTCGTTGACCACAAGGATGTCAGAGAAAATGATCGCTGCATCTACACCGATGATGTCTACCGGCTGTATGGTTACTTCAGCAGCCAGTTCAGGAGTTTTACAAAGAGTCAGAAAATCAGTTTTTTCCCTGATTGCGCGGTACTCTGGAAGGTAACGACCAGCCTGACGCATTACCCAGATAGGCGTCCTCGGGACTGGCTGCCGCTTTAAAGCCCTAATAAAAAGATCATTTTTGAGCATGCACTGCAAAAGTTTGATGTGTTGAAAAATATGACGACTACGAAGAGTTTTTTAAACTGCTAAGCTACGTTTTTTTGAAGGCTTTTGAAAACGAACATACCTGGCAGAGGATGTCGCCTTATCAGGCTTTCCCTCCTACTATATGCCGCTTGATACCAAGCTGCCTCGGCGTGTAACCAAGTGCGAGGCCAACCATTTCTGAAAGATGGAATACCGGAATCGATTTGTTGATATTGGCCTGTTTCAGCGCCTTGGACTGATAGCCATCGAGCACGGTATGACAGAGTGGGCAGGGCGTGACGATAAAATCGGCATTCCGGTCAATCGCCTCTTTGAGCGCCTCGGCTGCAACGTTGAGAGATTCCTCTTCAGCCACAAGCAGCGTATGGAAACCGCAGCATTTGTTCTTGTGCTCGTACTCTATGGTTTTACCTCCAAGAGCATCTATGACCAGATCGAGCGTTGTAGGCTCGAGCGGGTTGTCTTTGCCCAGCACCGTAGAAGGGCGAAGTATATGGCACCCGTAAAATGGTGCTATTTTGTAATTGCTCAATGGAACCTTGACTTTTTGGCGCAGGGTATCCAGGCCGACATCTTCGACCAGCACCCAGAGCAGGTGCCTGACTTCCGACGTTCCCTTGTACTCGAGCCCCTCTTTTTTAAGGATCCCGTTGACCTCATCGCGCAGCTCGGGTGATGCGTCGAGCTTCTGCTTAGCGCTCCTGATTGTCAGGAGGCAGGTGTTGCATGATGTTACAAGGTCAAGGCCCAGCTTTTCAGCCATGGCAATGTTACGTGCATTGACCAAAGCAAAATGTTTTGGGCTGACATAGTCAAGGTTACTGCCACCGCAACAGACGCTTTCATGCATTTTCACGAACTCGATATCGAGATCTTTCTGCCAGAGATCAATCGACCTGTCCACTTCCTTGGTCATGGCCTCATTGATACAGCTGAGGTAATATGCGTACCGCTTCATACCGGGTTCTCCCAGGTTAGTGTTTACGATCCTTCTGGTCCTGTTTGACATGCTCACTCATCTCCTGGAACTCCTCACGGAATTTCTTTATACCCTTCGACGGCTTGACGAGCGGTGGTGGCGGAGGAGTCCTCCTTTTGAGCACCATCTTGAATGCCATCGGCAACAGGTTCGTGAGCGTCCAGCCCAGGCCATTTGTCCTGACCGGCAGGGTTGCCTCGACCAGCTTTCCTTTCTTCTGGATATCATCCATGAAGGCTTCTGCGTGGCGGGCACCGCTTGTGTCTTTCGCTCCACGCATCTCGAGAGCTTCCTCCCTGACCCCGTGAATAGCGTCCATTATGGGAATATTCTTGACACAGGTCTCCTGACAACGATAGCAATGCGTACAGTCCCATACGCCATGATCCTGTACCAGCGCCTCCATCCTCTTTTCGTGGATGCCATCGCGGCTGTCTGCGTTCATCCTGTATGATTTCAGGAGGATGGCGGGAGCGACATACTCCTTGTTTGCCCTGAGAATAGAGCATTCCGACATGCATGATGCGCAGAGGATACAGTCGGTCGCCTTGTCGTATTCCTGAAACTCCTCTTCGGCGATAAGGAACTCTTTCTCCCCCATCTTGCTTTCAGGCATGGTGGATTCGATCCAGTTCGAATACTTCTTCATCTTGTCTACCATGGGATCCATATCGACAATGAGATCCTTGATCTGCGGCATATTGCGCAGTGGCTCGACCTTGATGACGTTAGGTGTCTTGCATTTTTCCAGTTCATCCCAGACCTGAGTGGTACAGGCAAGCTTTGATATGCCGTTGATCCTCATCCCGCATGAGCCACAGATACCTGCCTGGCAAAACGCCCTGAACGACACTGTGGGATCGACATGTTCCTTGATATAGTTCAACGCCCTGAGTACGGTAATACCTTTTTCGACAGGAATGGTATAATCGTCATAATACGGCTTTGAATCCACCTGGGGGTTGAACCGGAGGACCCGGAACGTGATATCCCTCATCTCTTCTTTCTGATCTGCCATAACTCCGTCCTCGTGCGTTTAATATGTTCTTTCCTGTAGCTCGTACCTGCCCATGGTAACCGGCTTCTCGCCGAGTACAGGTTTGCCGTTTTCATAAGTATAGGTCGTATGCTTGTGCCACTTCTCGTCGTCGCGAACAGGGAAATCCGTTCTGGTATGCGAACCACGGCTCTCCTCACGCACATAAGCCCCAGCCGCGACAGTCTCGGCCAGATCGAGCATGTTCTGCAGCTCCAGCACCTGGATCAGGTTGGTATTGAAGACATCACTGCTATCAAATACCCTGACATGCCTGAAACGCTCCTTGAGGGCCGCAATATCTTCTATGCCCTTGCTGATCTTGGAAGCTTCCCTGAAAATACCGACATTCTGAGCCAGGGTGTCACCAAGTTCTTCGCGAAGCTCGCCATAGCGTTCGTAATGGCCCGAAGGCTTCATGAGCCCCCTCAGCTCCTGCTCCTTTTCTTCGATTTCCTGGCGGGAAATCTCCCTGGCTTCGTGACGACCAGCCTCTTCGGCTGCCGTGTGGCCAGCTATACGTCCGAACACAAGTATTTCAAGCAGAGAGTTACCACCCAGGCGGTTAGCACCGTGTACGGAGACACAGGCTGCTTCACCTGCGGCATAGACGCCGTCCATAGGAGTGCGACCAAAGATGTCGGTATCTATACCACCCATCGAATAGTGCGCGGTTGGCCTGATCGGGATCGGCTCTTCGATCGGATCCACACCCTCGAAGTACATCGACATTTCACGGATCTGGGGCAGTCGCGACTTGATGAGCTCAGATCCGAGATGGGTAAGATCAAGGTGCATGTAGGGACCTGCCGGGCTGTCAAATCCCCTGCCTTCGAGGATTTCCGTCTCGATGGAACGTGAAACCAGGTCACGCGGCCCAAGCTCCATTTTCTCGGGTGCGTAGCGGTTCATGAACCGTTCTCCCTTGTTGTTGACCAGGTAGCCACCTTCACCACGGGCACCTTCAGTGACAAGCAGGCCGCTTTTGCGAAGACCAGTCGGGTGGAACTGAACGAATTCCATGTCCTTGAGAGGAATCCCCGCCCTATAGGCGACCGCCTGGCCATCGCCGCTGTTACCTGCGGCGTTGCTGGAACGGTTCCAGTACATTTTTGCATAACCACCGGTAGCGAAGATGACGGCACGCGCCGGGAAGGCCTCGATCTTGCCGTTTTTCATATTCATGGCAATCAGTCCCTTCGAACGACTGCCATCAACTGAAAGGCTCAGGACGAGATACTCGTTGAAGAACTTCACGCCCTTACGCAGGCACTGTTCGTAGAGTGTCTGCAGAATGGTATGACCTGTTTTATCTGCGCAATAACAGCAGCGGGGCCGGCCTGCTCCCCCGAACGGCCTCTGTGCAATGGTCTTGTCATCAAGCCTCGACCACGGCGTCCCGATATTGTCTAGCTCGCGGATAATCTTTGGCGCTTCCGAGCAGAGTACTTCGGCTGCATCCTGGTCAGCGAGGTAATCGCTTCCTTTGATGGTATCGAAGATATGCATCTCTACCGTATCGTCCTTGGCGGTATTGCCAAGGGCTGCATTGGCCCCACCCTGCGCTGCAGAGGTGTGGGAACGGTTGGGATAGACCTTCGAAAGCACGGCGACCTTCAGTGAAGGATTTGTTTTCATGGCCTCCATAGCCGCATATAACCCGGCACCGCCACCGCCGACAACTACAATATCAAATGGCTTCATACACTCTAATCTCCTTATGGAAACGGCGCACGCAGTTTCCGTGGTTACGCGAAACCGGCCTGTACGGCCGGTTCCTGCTTCGTGGTATACTCTTAAAGCTGTAACAAATTGACGTTACAGTGCTACATTGTCATCGTGGGCTGGAAGCTCCTCTACAGCGTGAAGGACATCTGTCATATTGAGAACACCGACAACGGTATTGCTTTCCATAACGGTGAGCCTCCTGACATTGGTACGTTTCATCAGCCTGAGCGCATACTTGACACGCAACCCGGGGTTGATACTGATGATCGGCTTGCTCATAATCTGGAAAACAGGGGTATTCCATGGATCGCGATGCACATCTTCTCCTGGATCTATCACTTTTTCAAGAATATCCTTTTCGGTAACGATACCATAGCAGTCGTCCTCGTTACGAGGCTCGACGATCAGGCCGCTCTCATTGCTGCTCTTCATAAGCTGAAGCGCTTCAGCAACTGTGCAACTCCCCTTGATCGTCTGAAAATTCTTCTGCATGAGAGCTGAAACCGGGAGGGTGCGAAGTTTGACTAACTGATCCATATGATATACCTCTGGTTGGAAAAGGATGCAGGAATCCTTGGTTAATGATGAACGTACTTTTCCTAGTAAACTGATTGGACTACCGGTACTGATGGCGCCATGCACCTGACCGCCAAACGATATGATTGGTTAATTTACAAAAAACAACCATTTTGAACAAAAAGAGGGGTAACACGGTCAGGAAATACCATGTGCCTTCTTGTATACTGCCCAGTTTCTTTTCAACTCCACGAAGGCATCGAGGTCCGGCTGGAGGAGAAAGGGATTTGTCTTTTTCTCGTTACCGATGGTGGAACGAGGAGCTGTACCGTAGTCGTGGCCAGGCATGACAACCGTCTCTTCCGGCAGCCGGAGAAGCTTCTCATGGAGGGAGCGGTACTCCTCCCGGGCACCTTCCTCCAGGTCGGTACCCCCCACCTTTCCGACAAAAAGAGTATCGCCGGTGCATACAGTACTGCCTGCATATATGCTGATAGAATCAGCCGTATGCCCAGGAGTATGCATGATCCTTATCTTTTCGTGACCTAAAGGAAAAATAGCACCATCCCGAACTGCGAGGCCGGTTACAGGGCAGATATCTCCATAGAGGAGTGGTCGGCATCCAGTCAGCCGTTCGGCTTCTTCATTCCCGTTGGTATGGTCATGGTGACCATGGGTGCAGAATATATAGCGAACCTTGAGCCCCTCTGCTGCAGCTTGCCCTGCAATGAGGGATGGATTGTACGAAGGGTCGACAATACACGCTTCGCGGCTTTCTTCATCAGCCAAGAGGTAACCGAAATTCCTGTCACCGCCGATCCGGAACTGTTCTGCCTGTATGCTCATACCATGTTCTCCACGTTCATGAGGAAAGCCCTTGCAGGAAATTCAGGTTCCAGGGCAATGGGATGTTTCTCGAGTTCCTCCATTATCGCGGTGGCCTTGTCATCTTCCAGGATTGCGAAACAGAGCGACGAGTAGGAACCGACCCCTTTATCTGAAGGCCACCATTTCTGGCTGCTGATCCCCTTATCGCAGAAGCAACCCGAGATGTTCATGGTACTGAACATGAGGACATCGAACTGCCTGAAGAGATCCCGGACCTTTGGCCGGGTCTCTTCGTGCCCCATAATAGCAAGGAATTTCATAGGTCTTTCTGTTGATCTTTAGTTGACATTCTTCCTTTCCACGTAATAGTACAGAAGAGGCACGATGCCCAGCGTCAGGATGGTAGACAGGATCGCCCCCCACATCAGGGAAATGGCGAGTCCCTGGAATATGGGGTCGAACAGGATGACCACCGCACCTATCACAACCGTACCCGCCGTAAGGAGGATAGGGCGTGTCCGTACCGCAGCCGACTCTATAACCGCCTGGCGCAGTGCAACACCTTCCTGTACACGCAGCTGTATAAAATCAATAATCAGCACGGAATTTCGAACCATGATACCCGCCAGGGCGATCATACCGATCATGCTGGTCGCCGTGAAGAATGCACCATGTATAAAGTGACCGGGAATGATTCCCACAAGACTGAGCGGAATGGCAACCATCATCACCAGCGGTGTCTTGAAAGACTGGAACCATCCTATGATCAGCAGGTAAATGATCACGAGTACGACTGCGAAGGCTGTACCGAGATCCCTGAACACTTCAAAGGTAATCTGCCACTCTCCATCCCATTTCACAGCAGGACGGTCATCGGTAAACGGGGCTGAGGTATAGAGCGGCGAGACACTGTACTCTCCCGGCAGCTCCAGCTGAGCTATCGCCTTGTCCATCTCGAGCATGGCATAGACAGGGCTCTCGGTCACACCAGCAACGTCTGCAGTCACGTAGACGACATTCCTCAGGTTTTTACGGAAACGACTCTTGTCTTCCGCTTTCCTGCTGACCGTGACGATCTCGGAAAGGGGAATCATCTCCCCTCCCGGCAGACGGGTTGTCATCGATGCCATCCCCTGCGACTTGACAAAGAGGCTGGTGAGATCGAGCGCTGCCGAACGATCTTCCTGCGGCAGACGGACCTCGATGGCTACTGGATCGAGCTCTGTCTCGGTATGCAGCAATCCTACCTCGGCACCCTCGAGTGCCATCCTGAGGGTAGCGGTAACCTGCTCGGCGGTTACGCCCCTGTATGCAGCCTTCTCCCGATCTATGACAAGATCGTACACCTCAACTTCGTCTTCAACCATCCAGTCGACATCTACAACCCCCGGGGTTTCTTTCATGATGTCGCGGATCTTTGCAGCAAGTTCAAGACGCTGATCCTGGTCAGGCCCGTAGACCTCTGCAACAAGTGTCGAGAGAACTGGAGGACCTGGAGGCACCTCTACGACCTTTACGTTTGCACCGTAACGGCTACCGATCTCCTGCACGATCGGCCTGACCCGTTTTGCGATATCGTGACTCTGAGCTGAACGGTCGTGCTTGTGCACCAGGTTGACCTGGATATCTGCCATGTTATCCCCCTGACGAAGGTAGTAATGGCGAACAAGGCCGTTGAAGTTTATAGGTGCTCCTGCACCAACGTAATACTGGTAGTTTTCCACTTCAGGCACCTCTTTCAACCCTCCGGCAACCTCCTTTGCAACACGGGCAGTCTGCTCGAGCGGCGTCCCCTCAGGCATATCTATGATCACCTGAAACTCGCTCTTGTTATCGAACGGTAACATCTTGAGCTCCACCATCTTGAGCGGAATCATGGCGATGGCACCGCCAAGCATCACGAAAACAAAGACAAACCCCAGGATGGTTTTCCAGCCACTGTCTATGAACGGCGACAACCCTTTCTGGAACACTTTGTAGTAGAACGACTTTGAAATATCATACTCTTCGTCTGCATGCCCTTCGGCTTTCAGTAGCCTGTAGGCAATCCACGGTGTACCAACGAGCGCCACAAAGAGCGAAAAGATCATCGCCAATGACGCACCGATCGGCATCGGGCTCATATACGGGCCCATCAGACCGGAAACGAACACCATCGGAAGCACCGATGCAATAACGGTAAAGGTCGCAAGTATCGTCGGGTTACCGACCTCATTGATGGCAGCGATAGCGGCCTGCAGCTTCGGCATCCTTCTCATCGAGAAATGCCTGTGTATGTTTTCAGCTATGATGATGGAATCATCCACCACGATACCTGTCACGAAAATCAGTGCGAACAGCGTTACCCTGTTGAGGGTATAATCAAACAGGTAGTAGACAAGAAGCGTGAGTGCGAACGTTATGGGCACCGAGGCGAATACCACAAGTCCTCCCCGCCAGCC
>JGI997J19993_1000175_pt1 | contig 21915 bp, 22 predicted proteins | sample Etolagbewater25m_FD_19993 | JGI IMG/M metagenome (IMG submission 19993)
GTTCGCACACTATGAGGAGAGCAGTGATGATTCTCTCTAAACTTCACCTCGAAAACTTTAAAAAGTATGCTGCGTTTGACCTAGAGTTTGGCGAAGGACTTATTGGGATTATTGGAAAGAACGGAAGTGGAAAATCTACTCTGTTTGAAGCTATTCTCTTTGCGCTTTACGGCGAGCCTAAAGTCAGAGGCAACAAAGAACTCATAAGAAACGCAAATGCAAGTACAAAAGAGGCTGTTGTCGTAGAACTTGATTTTGAGTTTGAAAACGCAGAGTACAAAGTACAAAGAGAGTTCCGCGGAAAAGCTCTAAGTGCAAACGCAAAGTTTTACAAAAACGCTGAGCTGACAACTATGGGAGCAAAAGAAGTTACCACTGCTATAGTCAAGCTTACAAAGATGAGTAAAGATGCATTTATACACACACTCTTTGCTTCACAAAAAGAGCTGACAAGTCTGAGTACTCTTAAAAATGAAGACAGAAAAAAGATGATACGCAAGCTTTTAGGTTTGGAGAAAATTGACTTTATAGAAAAAGAGCTTGTTGAAAAAAGCCGTGAACTTAAACGCGAGATTGCTGCATTTGCTGAAGTTTTACTCGGTGAAGAAGAACTCAAAAATCACCTAAACGCACTCAAAGAAAAGAGAACACAAAGCCTAAGCTTTACAAAAGAAGTAGAAACAAAAAACATAGAGTTAAATAAAATACGAGTTAAAGAGTTAGAAATAAAAACGCAGCTTGATGTTTTTGTAAATACCAAAGAGGAAAAACAAAAACTCTATAACGAAATAGAACTTGTAAAAAACTCCATCACCTCTCAAAACGCAAACCAAACAAAACTCACTCATGAGTTAAAAGAACTTGAACAAAAAACAAGTGAACTCACAACCCTGGGCAATGTAAAAGAAGAGTATGCAAATCTTCAAACACTTCTCAAAGAACAAGACAAACTCAAAGAGTATTACCTCAAAAAAGAGGGGATTTTAAAAGAGCAGGCGAGCTTGACTGAGCAGTGGAAAAAATCCAAAGCTGATATCCGAACACTTCAAAAAGAGTGTGAAGCACACGATGAACTTGCGTTTGCGCTTAAAAACTTAGAGTTCACTCTTGCCGGATTTGATGAGAATATCAAAAATAGACATACTATAGAGAGAGAACTTCAAGTGGAGATAGCCGGTGAGCAAAAACAAATAGACCTCACAAAAGCAAAGATAGAAAAACTGCAAGAACTTGGAAGTGAATCCGCTTGTCCTACCTGTACCAGACCGCTTTTAGAAGAGTATGACAATGTCATAAACTCACTTGTCGATGTAGTCAACAACACCCATCAAGTCAAAATAGATGAGTACAAAAAACAGCTCCTAAATGTACAAAAACAAAAGGCTGAATACGAAACGCAAAAGAGAGTCAAAGACAAAGAGTTCATAGAACTTACAAAAAATATAAACATCATCCAAAGTAAGATGAAAGACTTAGCAAAAGCACAAGAGTACTTCAAAGGTGTAGAACAAAAAGGCATTCAGAACAAACAAGAACTCCAAGCCCTTGAGCAATTTAACTACGATGAAACGCAGCACAAAGAACTGCAAAACAGTTTCACCGCCCTTGAGCCAAAGTACAAACACGCACTTAGTTTAGAAACAGAACTCAAACGCAGCCCAGCACTCAAAGCCGAACTTGAAAACACAAGTAAAAAAATCGCAGAGTTAAACGCAACACAGCAGACTAAAGAGACTGCGTTTAAGCTCATAGACTACGATGAAACAAAACATAAAGCTAAAGAGTTAGAAGCCAACGAAATTGCAAAAACAAAAGAAACAGAAGTAAGTGTCATAAACGCACTTAAAGTACAAATCGCAACCATAGATGGTGAGATAAAAACCATACAAAACGCAGTCGATAACAATGAAACGCAACTAGGAAAAGTAAAAACTAAAAAAGACGATCTCAGAGATTATGAGAAAATAAAAACCTCTCTTGCAGAGTTTAAGACCAAGCTAAACGCAAAAGTAGCACCGAGAATCTCAAACATCGCCTCAGAGATGTACTCTCAAATAACAAAAGGGAAATACCAACACATAGAGGTAAGTAACGACTTCGATTTTTTCATCTACGACGAGGGCAAAAAATACCCAATAGAGAGATTTTCAGGTGGAGAGATAGACCTCGCAAACTTAGTTCTAAGAATTGCCATCTCAAAAACTCTAACAGAACTAAGCGGTGCAAGTTCCATAGGTTTCTTGGCGTTTGATGAGGTCTTCGGAAGTCAAGACGAAGCAAGACGGATGGAAATACTAGAAGCCTTTCACACCATAAAAGAGCAATACCGACAAATATTTTTAATAAGTCATGAGATGGAGATTAAAGAGATGTTTGAACGGGTTGTGGAGTTGTAAAGGATATTAAAGAGGCCAATAAGTATAATTATGAACTTTTTTATAGGATTTAACAAATGAGTATATTCACTTTACAATCAGCGGCAGGAGGTTTTTTGGATGAAGGTTTAAAACGCTTCAATAAAGAGTTTGACGATTGGTGTGTTCAGTTTGACAACTATGAAGATGCCAAAATAATTAAAGAAAGTCTTGGTAAAAAAATAAATCCAGAGATTGTAGAGATTACGCCTTTGAGTTATCCAAAATACTTTTTTCATACACTTCAAGGTGTTATCCATGCAACAAGACAGATTGAGGATAAAATAATATGCATTGTTGAACCATATATGAGTTCAAACTTTCGTATCGCGGTGTGTGACTTAAATACAAAAAATGTAAGAATTTCAAAGACTAGCTATAAAAATGTGTTAAGTGTAGAAGGTGCCTTTGCACATTTTGAAGTGAAATGAAGTACAGATTATGAGCCACGAGATGAAGATATAAAAAACAAAATCTTTACTATTAGAGACCTAAATAGCACACTTAAAAAATTTGATGCTGCTTAATATTTTCCTATTTTGCTATAATAACGACATTTTTTATATGGATTTTTGAATGAAAATAGCAATAGTAGGCGTTGGTGGTGTTGGGAGTTATATTGGGGCAAAGTTATGTAGTCTAATAGGTACACAAAAGAAAAAATATGAGATAATCTTCATTGCCCAAGGTGAACATGCCCAAGCAATCAAAACAAATGGTTTAAGAGTCATTGAAGATGATGCTGAGTTCACAGTAACTCCTACTACTGTCTGTGCGGCAGAAGAGGCAAAGGATACTTTCGACCTAATCTTGGTATGTGACAAAAGTCATGCTATCGAAGAAGCAGTTCTCCCTCTGAAAAAAAATATACATTCAGATACAGTGCTAATGCCCCTTTTTGATGGGGTAGAGAATCTCCAGTCCATAACTAATATCCTTGATTCTAAAATTATTCACGGTTACGTTGATGCCCAATCACATATCTTAGCACCCGGAGTTATCCGCAAAGAAGGCAATGTTTTTACTGTTGTTTTTGGCGACCCTGTATTAATTGGCGAGAGCCTCTTTATCAACTATCTGTTCAAAGATGCCGGCTTACAGACAAGGTTAAGCGAAGAAGATATTTACTCATTACACTCCTCGTGATTGAAAATCCCACATCTAATTCAATCTACACAAAGCCCTAAATATAGGTATAATAGAAGAACTAATATTGAGTTTAAAGTAAATTAAAAAAAAGGTTAAACGAATGGTAGATTATTACCTTGCTTTAGTCTTTGTTTTTGGCGGTTTAGCTCTTAGTGCTTTAAGTGTTTACTTTTTTTTAACTCTAAGAAAACAAGAGAAACTCCAAAAGATAAAAAAGATGTCCTTTAAAGAGGAACATAGAGTCTATCTTCGTAAAACGCCTCACTATAGAAATTTATCTGATGAAGATAAAGAAAAGATAGAACACTCTATCTTACTCTTTGTACATATAAAAGAATTTATTGGTGTCTCTCTTGATGTTAGTGATGAGATGAAAGTTATCATCGCTTTTTATGCCTGCTTACTGCTACTTCACATCGATACCCAAAATTGTTATGACAACTTGCATACTATCATTATTTACCTACATCCAGTTGTCACAAATAAGATACAAAACAATGGAGGTATCTTTTCGAATGAGCAATTTTTTATAGAAGGACAATCAGCAAATGACACAGTGGTGATAATCTGGGATGAGGCTAGAAGTGAAGCTTATCAACGAGGACAAGACAATGTAATAATTCATGAATTTGCTCATGAAATAGATTTTATGAATGGAGAGATAGATGGTGTTCCACCCATAGAAAAGTCAAAATACGAGGAGTGGAGCAGAGTTCTAAATAGTGAATTTAATAAACTAAGGGAGGTAGCACTCGAAAATAGAAACTGGGGTAAATATGAACTCCTTGGCAGTTATGCAAGTGTCGATGAAGCGGAATTTTTTGCTGTAATTACAGAACGTTTTTTTGGATCACCAGAAATTTTAAAAACAAACTTTCCTGAACTTTATAATGAACTTGAGAACTTTTACAAGATAGATCCTATAAAGCTAGTCGTTTAATATCTCATAAAACATTAAATGCCAAAACCGCTTTAGCTACTACGCGGACAGCAGATTGTTTATAAACTAAATGTGAATATGCCTCATCTATAGAGACAAATATCATCTCGTTTTTCTCTTGTTTAGCCTCTTTAATCCACATTTTATTATCTTTGTAAACGAGATATATACCTTTGTCTTGCACATCTGTTTGAGATAGGTCAGCTACTACTAAGGTACGGTCTTTTATGGCTGGTTGCATAGACTCTCAATCAACTCTTATGACAAAAAGAGAGGCTTTATTTACTGGTTTTAGAAGTAGTTCCTCTGAAAATTCTAAGACCTTTTTTTCATTATTTCCCTCAAGTGTATCTGTGTATTCTAAAGAGATTAGAGACAAGGTCGTCCTTTTTTCATTTATATCCTTATAAAATTATGTTAAACAAATATCCAATTGCGATAATACCACTACCGACTATGGCGAAAAACATTCCAATAAGTTTTAATGAAATTATTTTATTAAGTATCAACGCCTCTGGTAAACTAAGAGCAGTAACTGCCATCATAAAACTCAGAGCAGTTCCAAGTAGCATTCCTTTGTTGGTTAAAACTTCTACTAGGGGCATAACACCAGCTGCGTTTGAATACATTGGTATTCCCATAATAACTGCGATAATAACAGCAAAAGGATTACCTTCTCCCGTATATCTTGCTATAAAATCAGTTGGTATGTAGCCGTGTATCCACGCACCAACAGCCACACCAAGCATTACATAAAGGTAAATCTTTTTGAAAATGTCAAAGGTATAAGTCCATGCTTCTTCACGTCTTTCTTTAAATGTAAGTTTGATTATGTCAGCATGTAATTCTGAATCTATGGGTTTAACATCCATTAAAATTTCTTTTTCCATATTGAGTTTACCAATTAGCAAACCACCGAAGATAGCTACTAGTAAGCCAAATCCAATGTAGATTGTTGTAATTTTCCATCCAAAAATTCCAAACAACATCGCTATTGCTATTTCATTGTTCATTGGTGCAGAAATGAGATAAGAAAACGTGACACCAAGGGGAATACGTGCTTGAATAAAGCCTAAAAAAAGAGGTATAGCGGAGCAGGAACAAAAGGGTGTTATTATTCCAAATGCAGCTGCAACTACATGACCATATAAAACCGATTTACCTTGTAGATGAGCACGAACATACTCAGTGTTAAACCAAGTTCTAAGATAAGAGACGGCAAATATAATAGTTAAAAGTAAAAACCATATTTTCACAGTATCATAGATAAAAAAGTGCGAAGCCTCTGCTAATTTACCTTCTAATCCTAAAATGTCATAGATAAGTTTGCTGCTTAAATCATGCCACATAATTATTTATACAACTTTTTCATAATTTACACCCTCATATCTAATTCTCTATCTACTCTAGTGAACTATTATAGATGCTTTTCATCCTCTAGCTGTTTTAGAAGCATAACAAAATAATTTTAATATATCAAGATATATTGATATGTTTATTAATGTGGCTTATGATGGTGTATGCTCGTTTTCTTGCATTGCATCAATATAATCACACACTTCGTTGTTTTCATTACATGTCTGAGCATATCCTGACATGTGATCACTTTGTGCATCAGCTAGATTATCAGAAACAAATTCCCAGTTAATTAACTTCCACCAATTTTCAAGATATTCTGCTCTTACATTACGAGAGTCTATATAATACGCATGTTCCCATACATCACAAGTAAGAAGTGGAATTAAATTGTGTTTGATTGGAGTATCTGCGTTTGAGTACTCTTTAATAAGAAGTTTTTTATTCTCATCTATAACAAGCCAAACCCATCCTGAACCAAAAAGAGCGGCTGCTTTTGTAAGGAAAGTCTCTTTAAAATCAGCCATTGTTCCAAATTCATTTTCAATTAAGTCAGACAGTTCCACTGAAACTGTAATGGAGAGCGGTGATAATCCATGCCAGTAAAAATCATGATTATATACCTGTGCAGCATTATTAAAAATCCCACCTTCGGCATTTTTGATTAGATATTCCAAATCTTTACCTTGGTACTCACTATCATTAAGAAGGGCATTGAGCTTATTGACATAACCTGCATGATGTTTACCATAATGGTAACTAACAGTTTCAGAGGAGATATAAGGTTCCAATGCATTTTGTTTAAAAGGCAATGACATTAATTCAAATTTCATTTTAGACTCCTTGTCTATAAGTTTATATTATTACTCTAGCTTAAATAATCTGAATATTTATATAAAAAATTAGACTATTCCAAATCATTTAGATATTTCATGTAAATCAGAGGTGGCTGTGTAGTCTTTGGACAGGGGTATGATGTTCTTGATATTATCATCTGTAATCAGTTTGGATCTTTGTTTTATCTCACAACTTAAAAAATCAATACAAGCAAAATTATTATAAATATAGCAGAGCTTATTTGCTCAAGAAAACATACAATAATTCAGTAATTAAAAATACTCCTTGCACTTTATGTTCTATTTAGATATACTTCCAGCAAGAAAAGATGATTCAAGTTACATCTTTAAGTCTGCTTTATATTGATGACTTCTTGTTAACAGTACATTCAACCTAAAAGAAAGCTTTATATTAGATTTTTACCACCTTAGCAATTTGGTGTACACAAACAAACAAGGAATTACAATGGCAGCATTAGTAAACGGAACAGTTAAATGGTTCAACAGTGAAAAAGGTTTCGGTTTTATCGAACAAGAAAACGGCGGAAAAGATGTATTTGTTCATTTTCGTCAAATTAACAACAGTGGCCACGGTCGTGTTTCTTTAGACGAAGGTCAAAAAGTTACTTTCGAAATTGGTGAAGGCGAAAAAGGCCCACAAGCAGAAAACGTTACAGGTCTGTAATTTTTTTCAGGTAGCTTATGGCTACTTGATTTTCTTTAACCTACAAAACCACAATTTTATTTCATCTTACAATCTTGATTTAATTTACCAAAATATCGCGGAATAGAGCAGTTCGGTAGCTCGTCGGGCTCATAACCCGAAGGTCACAGGTTCAAATCCTGTTTCCGCAACCAATGTAAATCCTTTATTTATTAGGTTTTATAACAACACTTTTTAAACAATTTTAACTACACTTACAGATCGTATCACTAAGCAAAATTAAACACCTTTTAGAACCCGTCAATTTGTTATTCTCCTCCTGTTAAATGATTTATAAAAAATTTAAAACAAAAGGAAAAATATGTCAAGTAAAAACATAAAACAGACAGACAAAGTCAAAGTACTTTTAAGATTATTAGATAATCACGAAAATATTGAAATAGCTTGTAGTAAAGCTGGACTCAACGTTGAGTTAGCTAAAAAATTCTTATTTTTATAGTAAGACTCAAATTGATATCAAAAGCTCTCTTACCCGTTAATCTCATTTTTTAATATTTTAGCTAATTCGCTACACTCACTAATCTTCTGAGCATATGATAAATGCTCTTTAAGAAGAATATCTATAAACGCACTTCCAACTATTACACCATCCGCACCTTGTACTTTTTCTTTTGCTGTTTTGGCATTTACTCCAAATCCAACATATACAGGTGTATGGGTATATTTTTTTATAGAGCTAAGAAATGGCTGTAAATCTTCTGCTGTACCAGAACCAGTAATACCGGTATAGGCTACCATGTAGATAAACTTTTTAGCATCGCTGACAATTTGTTGTATTCGAGCTTCAGTGTCTGTTGGTGCTACAAAGCTAATGTTTGACATATCGTTGCTATCAAATAAGTTTTTGTATGCCAATGCTTCTTCATGAGGAACATCAGGAATGATTAAGCCATTTACTCCTATCTGCGAAGCTAAAGGAATTAGTTTTTGCATATCTTGTTGATAAAAACTGTTAAAATATCCCATCCAGAGAGTATCTACTTTTGGAGCTACCTCTTTAGAAATTTCTAAAAGATCTTTAAATTTAAATCCAAGCTCAAGAGCCTTGTGATTTGCCTTTTCTATTAAAGGACCATCTGCAACAGGGTCAGAGAAAGGAACGCCAAGTTCGAGAGTATCTACTCCATTTTCACCAAGAGCTAAAGCAAGGTCGACTGTAAAAGATTTTTCTGGATATCCAGATGTTATGTATGCTACAAGTTTTTTCATATGTTAGTTATTCTTCCAAATCGGGTAATTTAAGTAGAGAAAATTTTACGTGTGTTAATTCATTATCGGATTTTAAATCATCGTGCCAAGTGGCAAACATATCACTGATTTCAAGAAGCCAATCTATAGTTTCTTTTGATACTGGAGTATTTCTTTCTCTTAGTTCATCCAGGGCATCTTCAACAAATGAAGCAAGCTTCTTCATTGGAACTATTTGTAGATACCCTGAGGCTGATTTTATGTTATGAAAAACACGAAAAAGTTCGTCGATACTGCGTTTAAACATCTTTGGTTTTGAAAGGTCGATAATCATTACTTCCATGCTTTCAACCATCATGGAGTAGTGGTCTAAAAACTCATCAACTATTTCAAAATCAAAGTTAGCGTCTAAATCGCTTCTTACACCCATAAAATAATTCTCCTATATGGTTTGGATTATAGCAGTTTTTAGTTAAAATTCTTTTAGCAAATAAAAAAAGAGTTTTAAAATGAACAAAAAACCAACTATATCTTCTATACAAAAAACAAAAGGTGTTAGACCTTTAGTAATGATAACAGCTTATGATGCACTTTTTGCAAAACTTTTAGAGCCAAGCAGTGATATGCTTTTGGTCGGTGATAGCTTAAACATGAGCTTTGGAGGAAAAAAAGATACTATCAGTGCAACTTTAGAACAGATGATTTATCATACAAACGCAGTATGTCTGGGTGCTAAAAATAGTTTTGTAATATGTGATATGCCTTTTGGAACTTATATAAACAAAGAAGAAGCACTTCAAAACGCAATAAAAGTTTTTCAAGAAACACCAGCCGATTGTGTGAAAATTGAGGGTGGTGAAGATAAGGCCGAAATTGTTAAGTATTTGACTTCAAATGCAATTGCCGTGTGTGGACATATAGGTCTTTTACCTCAGTCTGTTAGAAGTGAAGGTGGATACAAGGTTAAAGGGAAGACAAATGAAGAACAGATTCAGCTTCTTGAAGATGCAAAAGCAATAGAAAAAGCTGGTGCTTTTTGTCTTGTAATCGAAGGTGTCAAAGCCGATGTAGCCGCAATTATAGCAAAAGCTGTTTCCATTCCAGTGATTGGAATTGGGGCAGGTTCTGAGGTTGATGGGCAGGTTCTTGTGTTTTCAGATATGTTGGGGCTTTTTGAAGAGTTCACTCCAAAATTTGTAAAAAAATATATGGATGGTGCAACTTTAGTCAAAGAGGCAATTAAACAGTATTCAGATGAAGTTCAAAGTAGAGAATTTCCTCAAGAAATTCACACTTATTAAGAGAAATTGATGGAAAGATTAGTTGAGATTGAGACATTTAGTGCTGAAGAAGAATCAAACGAAGTAACATTGCGTCCTGATGCTTGGAGTGAATATATCGGCCAAGAGCAGATTAAGAAGAACCTAGGTGTTTTTATTGAAGCTTCTAAAAAACGCGATGAAGCACTTGATCATGTTCTTTTTTATGGACCTCCGGGACTTGGTAAAACTACTTTGGCTCTTATCATCGCAAATGAAATGAATGCAAATATAAAAGTTACAGCTGCTCCAATGATAGAAAAAAGTGGAGATTTGGCCGCTATCTTAACTAACTTAGAAGAGGGTGATATCCTTTTTATTGATGAAATTCATAGACTTTCTCCGGCAGTTGAAGAGATACTATATTCGTCTATGGAAGATTATAGGATAGATATAATTATTGGTAGTGGTCCAGCCGCACAGACTGTAAAAATTGATTTGCCCCGCTTTACTCTTATTGGTGCGACAACAAGAGCAGGGATGCTCTCAAATCCACTTAGGGATAGATTTGGTATGAGTTTTCGTATGCAGTTTTACAGCTCTTTGGAATTGGCACAAATTATTTCTCAAGCTTCAAATAAACTCGATAAAGAGATAGTGCATGAAGCAGCCTTAGAAATATCTAAACGCAGTAGAGGAACTCCTCGTATAGCCCTGCGTTTATTGCGTCGTGTGCGAGATTTTGCTGATGTAGCGGATGAATTGAATATTAATCATACTAGAACGCAGTATGCACTTGATGAACTTGGGATTAATTCTCACGGCTTTGACGAGATGGACTTAAGACTTCTTAAACTCTTAGCGAGTGCAAATGGTAGAGCGATGGGACTGAGTACGATTGCTGCAGCTTTAAGTGAGGATGAGGGAACAGTTGAAGATGTTTTAGAGCCTTATTTAATCGCTAATGGTTACTTGGAAAGAACAGCCAAAGGAAGAAAAGCTACAAGAATGACTTATGATGTACTTAATATTGCTCAGGTAAATGAAGACGGGAGTTTGTTTTGAGAACTCAAAAAATCTTATTCTTGCCGATAGCCATAGCTTTAGTGAGAGGAATTTTTCGAGGAATTGATTCTGTCCCTGTGGTAAATTTCCTTGAAAAAGGAGAGAGACAATAATGAAGCCACAATATTTTATAGCTATACTTTTTGCAACTTCTTTGTACTGGATGTATCTTCTTTATGCTCCATTTTTACTCGGCATGACGATAGCTGCACTTTTAGCAGTTTCCACGGCAAATATGCAGGAGTATTTTGAAAAACTGTTTAAGTATAAATTTATAGCAGCTTTAATCTCCAGTGTATTGTTGGCTATATTGTTTTTTGCTCCACTTGGGTATTTTTTAGCAACTTTAACTATTAAACTTAATAGTGTTGAGCCTCAGATGTTACAAAAAATAGAAGCCTATATAAAAAACTTTTTACTAGCTCCTCCTGAATATTTATTGTTTTTAAAACCTTATTTAGTAGACACAATGAAAGAGATAAATATAAACTCTTTAACTACAAAGGCCTTAGGTATTGCGGGACAAGTCGGATCATTTAGTGCCGGTTTTTTAAAAAATGCATTTTTGATAATAATTTTTTACTTTTTCGCTCAATATAATGGTACATATATTGTTGAGTTTTTAAAGAGAGTGGTACAAATGTCTGTCGATGAGAGTACACTTTTGGCGCGCGAACTTTCCTCAGTTATGAGTGTAGTTTTTTACTCAATTATTATAAATGCAATGTTTCAGGGAGCTCTTTTTGGAATAGCGATTTCATTTATGGGATATAATGGACTTCTTTTTGGAATTATGTATGGATTTGCTTCTTTAGTTCCTGTTGTTGGCGGTGTTTTGATGTGGTTGCCATTTATGATTTATGAATTTTCTATTGGGAATAGCTCAAACGCATTATTTATAGCACTGTACTCAATAATTGCTATCTCGATAGTGGCAGATACATTTATGAAACCCTTAATCATTAAAGAGATAAACAATAGACTTTTAACAGAAGATGATGCAAGAATGAATGAATTGGTAATTTTCTTTGCAATCATCGCAGGTTTAGCTACATTTGGTTTTTGGGGAATGATATTAGGACCCGCAATTACTGCGTTTTTCTTAACTATTTTAAAACTTTTCGAAGCAAGAACTAAAGAGTGTGAAACAAGAGCGTAATTATTTTTTATATATCTCTGGATGATCATTTTTCCATCTTCTATGGAGCCAAAACCAAAATTTTGGCTCTTTCGTAATGAGCGAAGTTAACCAGTCTGCTTGAAGTTGAGTAGCCTTTTGTATGTCAGCCTGCTCATCTTCAGTTTTTTCTACAGGTATCTCATCAAAAAGCATAAGTGTATAATTCTCTTCATCATCAGTTCTTATAGTTACAGGTATTATTGCCGCATTAAACTTTCTAGCAAGGTAGGCAGGGGTTGAGGTTTGGCGTATACTTTTACCCATAAACTCTACCATGAGACCCTCTTTTGGATTTATATTTGTATCAATCAATAACCCACAAGCCATACCTTTTTTAATATTTCTAACTAAAGGTTTTACAACACCTGACTTCTCCATAGAAATATTACCAAAAGAGTCACGAGCTTCGAGTAACCACTTTTCATAGTCAGGATTTTTCATTTTTTTATACACAGCAATAATTGGTTCAATAAAAGCGCCAATGGAAGCACCTCCTAGTTCCCAAGATGAGTAGTGAGTAGTGACATAAATAACCGCTCTTTTTTGGGCATGAACTTTATTTACTGCTTCAATGTTTTGTATAGTAATTTTACTTTTCAACTCTTTTTTATTCATATGACGGAGTTCCATAGAGTGTAAAAAATTGTAAGCTAAATTTTTAAAAGAATACTTCGTAATATCATCTTTTTCATCTTTTGTTAGTTTTCCATCGAAGGCAAAGTCAAGATTTTGATAAGCAACATCTCTGTATCTAGAAGAAAAATAATATCCACTCATTGCGAGAAAACTAAAAAAAGCCTTTCTCCAATTTTTTGGAAGAATCATAAGAAACTTTTCTAAAAGTAAAAATAATTTAAATCCCATTGTTTAAGAATTCCTTTGATCTTTGAATCTTGAGATTATACATTAAGTTTTATTTTCTTGTGATATAATAATTTAAATTATAAAGGATATAAAATGGAATTAAGTTATTTGGATATTATATATATTATAGCTGCTGTTGTAGTAGGATGGTTCCTTAGTTACATAAAATCTAGATTTGAAATTAGAACACACAAAAAAGAACTTAAAGAGTATAAAGAGCATTTAAATAGACAAATGAAATTAACAAATGAGGGTAGTAAATCTTTGGAAAAAGAGTTGCTTGCTTTAAAACAAGAGAATGAAAACCTTCGAATTTCTGTTCAAACTCTAGGTCAAAAACCAGGACGAGCAGAGCTAAGACTTTTAAATATTTATGATGCGGCTCTTAGAAAAATGATGTTGCAGGCTCCAGGCTTTTCATCAGCATGGGAAGTCTCTTTACGAGAGGCGGAAAAAGAGTATGAAGAGAATGAAAAAGGTCTTAAATCAATTATTAAAAAAGTATTTGGGCCAAGCATAACACAGCATGTAGACACACCAATTAAAGCAGATGAGCATAAAGAAGTCTTTGGTAATTAATTTATAACCATCCATTTGTTATAATTACATTTTTTAAGGGAAGCATAGTAAATGGTTGAATTAGATATACAAAAGTTTTCTGAAGGTAGGACCAAGGCAAGAGCATATTTTTGCTACCTATTTTCTAAAAATATTCCAAATAGATTGCCGTCATTGAGTGAAGAGATGATTGTTCCGCGTTTACTGAAAATTAAAGCGGACTTACACAATTGTGAGGGTGTGTATCTTTTAGATAATAAAGGTGTGCAGGTAACTCCTACTTACGTTGCTAAAAATAAACAGATAACTGAAGATATCGGTAAAATTCGTGCTGATAGAGCTTATTATTATCGAGCGGTGAGAGAACAGAGATGTACTATTACAGATCCGTATCCATCGCTTATAACTCAAGAGTTGACAGTAACTGCTTCTGCTCCGATATATTCTGAGAGTGGAGAGTTAAAGTATGTAGCTTGTTTAGATATGCCTTTAGATGATGTTCTACAAATAGCGCATCTTAATACGTATGACACAATATTTTCTAAGTTATTTAAGTATTCATATGCTTTATTTGCTTTTGCACTTATAGCGGTGGCACTTTTACTCTTTACACATGGTGTTCAAAGTTTCTTTGTTAAAGAAATCACACTGTCACATCTTTCAATAGATGATATGTTTAAGGCGACAATTTTACTTACCTTGTCCTTGGCCATATTTGATTTGGCTAAAACTTTGATAGAAGAAGAGGTGTTGGGCCAGCACAAAGAACAGCATGTTGCCGGACCTCACAAAACAATGGTTAAATTTTTAGGTTCTATAATTATTGCTCTTTCAATAGAAGCATTAATGTTGGTGTTTAAGTTCGCTATTACAAATCCTAGCCAGCTATTATATGCTATGTATATTATAGCTGCGGTAGCAGTGCTTTTAATAGGTTTGGCCGTATATATAAAATTTACAAAAATACAACATAATAGAGATGATTAATGATAGCGATAGTTGATTACAATATGGGAAATTTGGCAAGTGTTAAAAATGCATTTGCTAAATTGGGAAAAGATACAGTTGTAGAGAATAATCCGGATAAATTTAAAGATTATGACAAGTTAATATTACCCGGTGTTGGTGCATTTGGTGATGCAATGGAACACTTAAAAGAGCGTAATATGATAAACGCAATTAAAGAGTTTGCAGCCTCAGGTAAACCTATTTTGGGTATATGTTTAGGTATGCAACTTCTGTTTGAAAGTAGCGAAGAATTTGGACAACATGAAGGTCTTGGTTTAATTAAAGGGAGTGTGACACCATTTGATACAACTGCGTTTAGTGAACCGTTAAAGGTACCTCATATGGGCTGGAACAGAATGTTTACAATTGATCACCCATTGTTTAAAAATCTTGATGAAGAACATTATCTCTATTTTGTTCATACCTATCACGTAAATTGTGCAGATGCAAATGATATTATTGGTACTACTGAATATGGATATAAATTTACTTCAGCCGTTGCGCATGGGAATATTATGGGCATACAGCCACATCCAGAAAAAAGCCATGAAAATGGTTTGAAAATATTAGAAAATTTTATTAATTTATAGGAAAAATATACAATGACTTTATACCCCGCGATAGACTTAAAAGATGGAAAAGCAGTTAGACTGACAAAAGGCCTTATGGATAGTGCAAAAATTTATTCTGATGAGCCTTATGAATTAGTAAAAAAGTTTGAAGAGATGGGTGCCGAGTGGGTTCACTTAGTTGATTTAAATGGTGCTTTTGCAGGTGAGCCTAAAAATTTAGACTCTATTATAAAAATCAGAGAAAATTGCAATGTGAAGTTAGAGCTAGGTGGCGGAATTCGTGATGAAGCAACTATCAAAAAAATGCTCGAGATAGGTATTGATAGAATTATTTTAGGTTCTATTGCAGTTAAAGACCCTCAATTTGTTAGAGATATGGCTTCAAAATATCCAATCGCTGTAGGAATAGATGCAATAGATGGTTATGTTGCAGTTGAGGGCTGGGGAGAAGTTTCATCAATGAAAGCAACTGATTTAGCTCGTGAATTTGCAAACGCAGGTGTAGAAGCAATTATTTGTACAGATGTTGGCAAAGATGGGACTCTCAGTGGTGTAAATATTGCGTTTACTTTAGATATTGCAAGAGCAAGTGGACTGAGTACAATAGCGAGTGGTGGAGTCAAAGATGAGAGTGATATTCAAGCACTTATTGCAAGTGAAGAAGTCGATGGAGTCATCATAGGAAAAGCCTACTACGAGGGAACTCTGGACCTGCCAAAGATGTTTAAACTCTTAGATTAATGGTAAAACAAACAAAATTTAGATATTATTAGTTTATTAAAATTTACAAATTATTATAAAAGGATTTCATTTGAAATTACTTGTTGTTGATGACAGTTCCACAATGCGTCGTATTATAAAAAATACTTTAGCTCGTCTTGGATATAAGGATATACTTGAAGGTGCTGATGGTGTTGAGGGTTGGGCTCAAATGAATGCCAATCCAGATATTGAGATGCTAATTACTGATTGGAATATGCCGGAGATGAACGGACTCGAACTAGTGCAAAAAGTTCGCGCTGATGAGCGTTTTAAAGATACCCCAATTATTATGGTTACAACTGAAGGTGGTAAAGCTGAGGTGATTACGGCACTTAAAGCAGGCGTAAATAATTACATAGTTAAACCATTTACTCCTCAAGTATTAAAAGAAAAACTTGGTGCTGTTATGGGTGTTTCCGAATAATGGAAGAGTACTACTATGAGCTAGTAGTTAAGGTTTCATCGCACCACGCACTTTTTTCAGATTTTTTATCAGATACCGTTCCTGTTGGATTTGAAGAGACTGATGATGGATTTATCATCAGAAGTGAAGATGAACTAGATACTATTGTTTGGGGACTAGAACAATTTACTGAAGCTTTACAAAAAGCTTTAAACGAAACTATTGAGCTTGAATGTGAACAAAATAAGCTTAGAAATAGTGATTGGGTCGAGATATATCAGCAGAGTATTTCTCCTCTTGCAATAGATAAGTTTTATATCCATCCAACTTGGAATGAACCAAGTAAAGAGTTGATAAATATTGCTATAGATCCAGCACTTGCGTTTGGAACAGGACATCATCCAACAACGGCATCATCTTTAAGAGCAATCTCAAAATATGTAAAAGAGGGTGATAGAGTTATAGATGTTGGTTGTGGTAGTGGTATTCTTGGTATTGGCGCAATGAAGCTAGGTGCTATCGTTGATGCTTGTGATACTGATCCAGTTTCTGTAGAAAATTCTATAGAGAATGCAAAATTAAATCAACTTGAATTTTCACATATCTGGGAAGGTTCTTGTTCTATCAGTAATTCAATCTATAATGTTGTTGTAGCTAATATTGTTGCAGATGTTTTAACATTTATAGCGAAAGATTTAAAAAACGCAATGCAAGATGATGCAATCTTAATTTTATCAGGAATTTTAGATAAATATGAAACTAAAGTTTTAAATTTCTATAAAGATTGTGAAGTTGTTGAGAGAATTGCTCAAGATGAATGGGTAACATTAGTTTTAAAAAAAAATAGGAAATAAATAAAAATGAAAAATAAAAATGATAACAACAATAATGATAATAATTTTTTCAATAAAAATCCGTTAATTACATTTGCAATTTTTTCAGTTGTAATAATTTTACTTTTTAAAGTTATTGTTGGAGAGGGCTCTGGCACTAATAATTCAATTGGTACAGCTAACACTAGAACCAAGCAGGTAAGTTACTCTGAATTAAAAGCTCTTGTAGACTCTAAAAGTGTTAAAAAAGTAGAAATTGGACAGAGTTATATAAAGGCTGTTTCTACGGATGGCTCTCAAGTATATACTACAAGGATTGTTAAGGGCGACACTAAACTTGTTGAAGCACTCGATAAACAGGGTATTGAGTACGCTGGTTTTAGCGAAAGTAACTGGTTTACAGAAATGTTTGGTTGGTTATTTCCATTTTTAATAATAATTGGTATCTGGATGTTTTTTGCTGGAAGAATGCAAAAAAGTATGGGTGGCGGAATTCTTGGTATGGGTCAATCAAAAAAAATGGTTAACTCTGAAAAACCAAATACAAAATTTGATGATGTAGCTGGCGTAGAGGAAGCGAAAGAAGAAGTTCAAGAGATTGTTGACTTTTTGAAATATCCTGGTCGTTACGTTGAAATTGGGGCAAAAATTCCTAAAGGTGTTCTTTTAGTTGGTTCCCCTGGTACGGGTAAAACACTTTTGGCAAAAGCAGTGGCTGGTGAAGCAGAAGTGCCATTTTTCTCAGTAAGCGGTTCAAGTTTTATTGAAATGTTTGTTGGTGTTGGTGCTGCTCGTGTACGTGATCTTTTTGAGCAAGCAAAAAAAGACGCTCCAAGTATTATATTTATTGATGAAATTGATGCCATTGGTAAAAGTCGTGCAGCAGGTGGTGTAATGGGCGGAAATGATGAGAGAGAACAAACTTTAAATCAACTTCTTGCAGAGATGGATGGTTTTGGTACTGATACTCCTGTAATTATTTTAGCTGCTACAAATAGACCTGAAGTTTTAGATGCTGCTCTTTTAAGACCTGGACGTTTTGATAGACAAGTTTTGGTTGATAAACCGGATTTTGAAGGACGTGTTAAAATTCTTAAAGTACATATGAAAAATGTAAAAATGGATGATGATGTAGAGATTGAAGAAGTTGCTCGTCTTACAGCTGGTTTAGCTGGTGCTGATTTAGCAAATGTAATTAATGAAGCGGCATTACTTGCTGGACGTAAAAGTCAAAAAACAGTTAGACAAAAAGATCTTTTTGAATCAGTCGAACGTGCAATAGCAGGCCTTGCTAAAAAATCTCGTCGTATTAATCCTAAAGAGAAAAAAATTGTAGCTTATCACGAGAGTGGTCATGCTCTTTTAGCTGAGACTACAGTTGGAGCTAAAAAAGTTTCCAAGGTTTCTATTGTTCCTCGTGGTTTAGCTGCTCTTGGATATACTTTAAACAAGCCAGAAGAAGATAAATTTATGATGCAAAAACACGAACTTTGGGCAGAAGTGGATGTTCTTCTTGGTGGACGTGCCGCTGAGCAAGTGTTTATTGGTGAGATTTCTACTGGTGCAGGAAATGACTTAGAAAGAGCAACTGATATTATTAAGTCAATGGTTCAAACTTATGGAATGAGTGATGTAGCAGGATTAATGGTTCTTGAAAAAAGTAGACAATCCTTTTTAGGTGGTGGACAGCAGTCTTCTCGTGAATATAGCGACAAGATGGCTGAGAGTATGGATGAGTTTATCAAATCATCATTAGAAGAGAGATATCAAGCNGTAGTTGCAAGACTAGAAGAGTATAGAGAAGCTATTGAAAGCATGGTTGCGCTTCTTTATAAGAAAGAAAATATTACTGGTGAAGAAGTTAGAGAAATAATTATCAACTTTGAAAAAGAGAACTCAATGGAATCTAAAGTTAGTGAAGTTAGTGATGATATTGCTTCTGAATTAAAAGTAGATGCCACTATGTCTGATAAAAAATCTACTACAAATGATGGTGAACAAAGTGATGAAAAGTAACTTGCTCCCAATATCAAGTGCAGGATTTAAATATCTTGGCTACACTACTCTTGCGTTTATTGTTTTAACAATTTTAGATTTAGATTTTTTAGCATTTGTCTCTTTTGTTTTCCTTATATTATTTGCGTTTGTATATAGAAATCCAGAAAGAGAAGTTTTGTCATTTGAATTAAATAGTGTTCTTTCTCCTGTTGATGGAGACGTTGTATCTATCGAAGAGGTCAAAGATTCACAATATGCTTATAGGATAGAAATTAAGAGTAACTATTTTGACGTTGGTGTTTTAAGAGCTCCTCTTGATGCTACTTTAGAAAGTTTAAAAATGGAAAAAGGTGCACGCTTGCCAGATAACTCCTTATTAGGCAAAGAGATTAATGAAAATGTAGAACTCACATTTGTAGATAATAATACAAATAGAATTAAGTTAAAACATCAGTTAGCTAGAAGTTTTGACAGTTTACATATAGATCTTAGACCTTCTCAAAATATTAGACAATCTTTAAGATATGGTGTTATGATTAATGGAACCACATCTATCTACCTTCCTCATAATTTTAGAGTCAATGTAGCTGTAGGCAATGAATTAAAAGCTTCAGAGACTCTTATTGGTTATTTTTCTTAGCAATTTTTTTTATATATAATTGATTCTGATCAATCTCAAAGTCAAAAAACTTTGAGATAAAAGAGCTATCATGGATTCTGGACAACTCAATGGTGGCTCCTTTGTTATTTTTGATTTCCAAATAAAGCAAAGCAAGTGCGTATCTACTTTCAGAAAAATTACCATCTTTCATTTTGGATAATTCAAGTAAGGCTATTGCATTTTCATGATGTCCAGCTGCTGTTGAAGCCACAGCACCAAGATAAAGTGTATACGCATCACGTATTTTCATTTCATCAATGAGATGATTATAGAGTGTGTATGCTTCTTCATACTTTTTATCATATAAAGATGCTAAAGCAAGGGAGGCTTCTATCTCATGTGTATACTCACTTGTAGTTTCGAGAACATTTTTTAGCTGTTTTCTTAGAAAATAGAGTTGCCCTGTTATTAAGTTTTGTTGTATATATAAATATCTTGTAATGTAAGGACCATAATAGAGGTCATTAAAATTAAATTGTTGTTTTTTCAAATAGTTTAATACCTTGGAAGCATAATCTGTAGTTTTATATTCAGAATAATTTGCATCAATGTACATCATATGGGGTAATATATCATTTGGAAGAACTATTGTGAGTTTAGTTGCAGATTTTTTTGCAACATCTAACATATTTAATTTCAGAGAAATTATAATATCAAGAGCAAGATATAGGGGTCTTTGTTGATAATCATTGTCCAACCAATCAACTGCAGATAAAAAGTTGTTTTCACTGATATATAAAAGTGTTTGATAAAGATCAATCTCTTCATTTTGCTTTTCGTTGGCAATAGACTCTTTTAATATTGAAGTAAGCTTCTCATTTTCCTTGTTTATAAGTTGACCTGTTAAAACTGCATAAACTCCAGATAAATAGTTTTTTGCATCTAAATGATATGAACGTACAAAATGTTCGTTTGCCTCAACAAGATTACCCATTTGAGCATATGTCAATGCTAAATTATAATGTAAGATTGAATGCTTTGGTTGAATTTTTATTAACTTCTGTAACTCTTCATTTGCCTCTCTAATTTTGAATGAAAGTGCTTTTTTTATAGCTTTTACAATACCTATATTTACGTTTGATGAAGATGAACTTTTTTTAAGATACTCTTTGGCAGATTCTATATTGTCAATATAAATATTTGCATTTCCTTTTCTAATATAGCTAATCGTCTGATTCGCATTAAATATTTTATAAGGAGAAAAATAAAATATTTTTTGATAATTTAAATTTTTTTCATTTATAATATTTGTTCTATAGGCTTTTTGAGCTTTTTTTGCATCAAAAAGAGACTCTTTAAGGTGTACTTTTATTGGATAATGATTATAAACTTCTTCAGGAAACATATCTGTAACATTTTTGATTTCTTTGTTTGCACTGGCGATACGCCCAGCTTTTAAGTTAATAAGTCCAAGAGCTAGTTGCGCTTTCGCCGGTTCAATATTTTTTAGTATCGCTTCATTTAAGTGGTTAATAGCAAGGGTAAAGTCGCCAACTCTTGCATATAAAAGTGCCATGCTAAAATCATCATAATCTTCAAAGTTTTTTTCCATTACTTCAATTGCGTCATAATCATTTTCAAACAGAGCATTTATTTTAGCACTTAAGTTTTTATGGACACTTGGATATTCATTTGAGGTAGAGTGTTTTAAAGCACTGAGCGCTTCTAGATAATTATTGTTATAGTAACTAATGAGGGAATAATAATACGAGTATAAAGGAGAATCTATTTCATGTGAGAGATATGCATGGGCTAAATCTATATAGTATCTGAAACTTTTTTTATCGTCTAAATGCAAGGAACAAACAGCTGCGTTTATTGCACTTACACATCTTTTTTCATCATTGTTTATAGCTTTTTGAAAGGTATTAAGAGCTAATTGATACTGTTCATTTTTTAATTGAGCAACGCCTAGATTGTATTGAGATATAGCCTCACTGTATTGAGCTATTTGTTCATATAAAAAGAGTGCTTCATCTTTTGAGCCACTTGAGTACAGATAATTAGCCTTTGCAATCATATCTTCTAGTTTGCTTGTTTCTATTGGCTCGTTTTCTTTTTCTTGGAGTTTTTCTTCAATTAAATCTGTAGGTATTATTTCTTGACTTTGAGAAGGTTTTAAAAGGATAAACAGTGTAATTATTA
>JGI997J19993_1000178_pt1 | contig 21762 bp, 21 predicted proteins | sample Etolagbewater25m_FD_19993 | JGI IMG/M metagenome (IMG submission 19993)
AAATAGATCTGTTTTTTGATTTACCTCTAAAATATGATCTAAAAGCTTATCACCAAACTCTATAAAAAGCCACTCATTAAATGGACTATTAAAACCTTTTTTAGGTCTATTTATTATCTCTTTTGGGATATATTTTGAGGCTATTTTTTTAAGTAGGTATTTGTTTGTATCCCCTACTTTTAGTTTACTATCTATAGAAAAAACTGTATCTACTAGTCTATAATCTAAAAATGGATTTCTATTTTCCACACTAGAGGTCATACATATCTTATCCACTTTACTTAAAAGTGCCTCCCCTAGCCATATCTTCATATCTATATAACTCATCCAATCAACTGGGTCTTGTTTTGGATTTTCTGTTTTAAATGTAGCTACTTTTTTAAGTAGCTTTTTCCTTTGAGTTGTTGTGTAGATTTCACCAAAACTGTTGTAGATATTCTCTTTTTTAACCACTCGCCTTAGATACTCTGACTCTTTTGTATTTGTTTGTAAAGCACCTATGATATCATTTAAAAATATATTTTGTTCACTTGAAAGGGTATCTTTAAAGTTATAGTATTTTAAAAACTTAGCGTAGTTATCATACCCTAAAAAAAGCTCATCACTCCCCTCTCCACTTAAAACTGTTTTTATCCCTTGAGATTTTATCTTTTTTGTTAGGTGATATAGTGGGATACTAGCAGGGTCTGCGTGTGGCTCTTCAAGTGCTTCAAACACATCTTCAAGTGAAGCTATAAAATCTTTTTGCTCCAACTCAACTATAGTATGATTGCTATTTATATTTTTTGCTACAAGAGATCCATAAGGTAGCTCACTATACTTTGTATGAGTTTTATACCCCACACTAAAGGTGTTTATCTTTTGAGTTCTATTTTGAGCATAGATTGTAGAGATAAGTGAGCTATCGATCCCACCACTTAAAAGTGTACCAACCTCCACATCACTTTTTAGACGCTGTTTTACACTATCAAGAAGTAGCTGCTCTATTTTTTCTAAAGCTGTTGGCTCATCTTTTATAGATTTGTATGTTTTGATTTTATAGTATTTTTTTATAGATAGCTTTCCATCTTCAAATATAGCAAAACTAGCTTTTGGAAGCTTACAGATATCTTGATAAAATGTATTTGGCTCTAGTGGTGTGAAGTACTGAAGGTACTGTGAGAGTGCTACTTTATTTAAGCTTGGGGTATATCCTAGTAGCTTGATAATAGGTTTTATCATACTAGAAAAGATAAACTTACCACTTTGAAAATAGTAATAAAATGGCTTTTTACCATATCTATCCCTAGCACAAAAAAATCTATCTTTTTTTATATCGTATATTGCAAAACTAAAAGCACCATTTAAAAGGGGTAAAAACTCAGTACCGTATTTTTGGTAAAGTCGTATTAAAACCTCTGTATCACTTGATGTTTTACAACTTAAGTTTTCACTTACTATAAGCTCATCGTAGTTGTATATCTCACCATTAAAAACCAATACTACATCATCAAACACCATAGGCTGATCTGCTTCACAATCTAGATCTATGATACTTAAACGTGTATGACCCAAAGATATATCATCTAGTTGTTTTATAGCTGTATGGTCTGGACCTCTATTTTTAAGTAGGTTTGTAACCTCTTGAAAGTCACCATCATATTTTTGATTTGTCCCTACTATTCCACACATATATATTCTTTTATTTGGTTTTTGTTAGAAAAGAGCAGTATCTATTTTGATACTGCTTCGTTTGATTTAGTGTAAAAAGTGTCTTTTACCTGAAAAATATAGTGCCATACCAAACTCATTGGCTGCTTCTATCACTTCATCATCTCTTACACTTCCACCTGGTTCTATTACACACTTTACTCCAGCCTCAGCTGCTGCATCTATAGAGTCTCTAAATGGGAAAAAAGCTTCAGATGCTAAAACTGATCCAGTAGTATCAAGTCCCATATCTTGCGCTTTTCGTAGAGCTGCTTTTGCTGCATCAACTCTACTTGTCATACCCATACCAACAGCTACCATAGCAGAGTTTTTTACATATACTACACAGTTAGATTTTGTTAAAGATGCTATCTTATAAGCTATCTCCATATCTTTCATCTCTTGAGAAGTTGCAGCTCTGTTTGTCTTAAGCTCACTTTTTATAACTTCATCCTCCTCTACACAGTCACTATCTTGGTAAACAAACCCACCATCAACTATTTTAAAGTTAAATGGATCATTTGCCATCTCAAGTTTTGAAGTCCCTTGCTTAAACAGCTTGATCCTTTTCTTTTTAGATAGCTCTTCAACTGCAGCATCAGTAAAATCTGCAGCAAAAACCACCTCTAAAAATATCTCATTCATCTTAATTGCAAGATCGATATCAACTACACCATTAACTGCAACCACACCACCAAATGCTGAAACAGGGTCACATTTAAGCGCTTCTTTATAAGAGTCTAAAAGTGTATCTTTTATAGCAAATCCACAAGGGTTTCCATGTTTTACGATACATACAGCGTTATCTTCTTCAAATGCAGATGCTATTTTTGCAGCTCCTGATATATCCCCCATATTGTTAAAACTAGCTTCCCCTTTTACTGTTATAAACTTATCACTCAAGTGATTGTCAAACTGATACAGTGCACCTTTTTGGTGTGGGTTTTCACCATATCTTGTATCAAATACTTTGCTTCCTACTATAAATTGTTTCTCTCCAAATCCACCATTGAATCTTTTGTTCATGTAGTTTGCTATCATAGAGTCGTATGCTGCTGTGTGCTCATAAGCTTTTATCATCATATCACGTCTAAACTCTACACTATTTGTATCGTTTTTAAGATTATTTAGCACTAGATCATAGTCTGCCGTATCAGTTACGATGATAACGCTATCGAAGTTTTTAGCTGCACTTCGCACCATAGCTGGACCTCCGATATCTATATTTTCTATGATATCTTCAAAATCATCAGTTTTTTCTATAGTTGCTTTAAATGGATATAGATTTACACAAACAAGATCGATCCCCTCCACACCTAACTCTTGTGCTTGGTCTAGGTGAGATTGTTTATCACGTCTATGAAGTATACCCCCATGGATATATGGATTTAGAGTTTTTACACGACCCTCAAAACACTCTGGAAATTTTGTAACTTCATTTGCTTCAATTACTGCGATGCCAGCATCTTTAAGTTTATTGTATGTACCACCTGTACTTATTATCTCATACCCTAACGATACTAACTCTTTTGCAAAGTTCTCAACACCACTTTTATCACTTACACTGATTAATGCTCTCAATTTTTGTCCTTGTAGTTTATATTGTCGCGATTATACTAAAAAACTATTTATGTGTTGTTTAACTACTTTTTTGATACCCTTGCGTTATGAAAAAATATATACTATTTGATAATGACGGTGTTTTAGTTGAAACAGAGATTTGGTACTATGAAGCTAGCAAAAGAGCCTTAAAAGAGTTTTTTAATCACAATATTGAGTTTGATCAATATATGGATATTATGACCAACGGTTTGGGTGTTTGGAGTGCTGTGCCTGAGTTGACAAAAAGCCAGATAGATAGAGCAAGAGATAAAAGAAACCAATACTATCAACACTATTTAAAGACAAAAAATTTAGCTATAGACAATATTCACAAGATACTAGATGAGCTATCCAAAAAATACAAAATGTGCATAGTGACAACATCAAGAAGAGTTGACTTTGAGATCATCCATAAAAACAGAGGGATAACTGACTTTATGGAGTTTGTACTTTGTGAGGGTGAATACCCAAGAGCAAAGCCATATCCTGATCCATACCTAAAAGCTCTTGATATTTTTGGTTCAAAAAAAGAGGAGGCTATAGTTATAGAGGATTCACAAAGGGGACTTATATCTGCTTTTGATGCGGGGATAGATTGTGCTATTGTTCACAATGAGTTTACAAAAACACAAGATTTTAGTAAAGCTACACATCGAATAAAGAAGCTTGAGGATATATTTGATATATTGTAAATTTAAATATCTACTTCCCAAAAAAATTCTATCCAACAATCTGCTTCTTTTACTTTAAAATCAGCTTCTACTATAGAAGTTGGTTTAAAAAATAAAGTCGCTATTTTAAACTCAACACTAGGATACAAACCTTTTAAAAGTTTAAGTATCTCACTCATGGTCTCTCCACTATCTACTATATCATCTACTATTATCACTTTTGAAGCACTTTTAAGATCTGGTATATTAAAAATATCAAAACTATCAAGTCTTTTTGTTTCATCGTAATGTATAGAATTTACAGTAAATAACCTTCTATTGTCAAGTCCACTAGCGATGAAGTGTCCTAGTGTAACACCACCCCTTGCAACTGCTAGTATAGTATCAGGATTATACTCTTTTATAGATGGTATTAGTTTTTTTGTATCTTCTAAAAACTCTTCATATTCATAATAGTATTTTTTTATATCTGTCACATCAACCTCCAGTTTCGTAAAAAGCTCTTGTTGAACTATCTTCACTTCCCCATCTGTTTTTTTCAGGTTTATTTTTTAAAACATCTTTTAATATCTCTTTTGCCTTATTTATATCTTTAGCTTTAACTGCATCAGCTATAGATAAAGCATCTTCAAAATATAAACAAGGTATAAGATAACCCTCTGCAGTTATCCTTATACGGTTACAATCAGTACAAAAGTCATCAAGGTGTGGTTCAATTATCCCAAATTTGTAGCCATCTTCTAGTATGTAACTTTGTGATGGGCTACTACCCTCTCGTTCACATTTTAAAAACTTATATTTTGTTTTGATGATATCTTGTATCTGTTGTGAATCTAAACCTTTTTTAACACTTGCATGTGAGTTTTCCATAAACTCAATAAATCTTATTTCATACCCTTCCTCTTTACAATACTCAAGTATATCTAAGATCTCACCATCATTTACACCTTTCATCGGTACACAGTTAACTTTTACTTTCATACCAACTTGATGAGCTTTTTTAATACCTCTTAATACAGGTTCTAAAACATCTTTTTGAGCTATATGATGTGCTACCTCTTTTTTTAAACTATCAAGCGATACATTTATCCTCTTTAGTCCAGCATCTTTTAAAGTTTGAGCAGCATCTTCTAGCAGAAAAGCATTTGTAGTAAGTGCTAAGTCTATATCTGGAGCATAATTGGATATCATCTTAATAAAGATATCAAGATTTTTTCTTAAAAGTGGCTCTCCACCTGTTAATCTAATCTTTGTAATCCCCTCATCTATCCCAACTTTAATAAATTCAAACATATCTTCATATGATAAAAGGTTTTCATGAGGTACCCATGAAAATGGTTTTTCTGGCATACAGTACTGACATCTAAAATTACAACGTTCAGTTACAGATACCCTTAAATAATCTACTTTTCTATTATGTCCGTCTACTAGCATATCACTCTTTTCATTTTATAAAGTTATGTAGAATAGTACAATAAAGCTTATATATTATTGATTTTTTTATAACTTTTTCAAATAAAAAAAGAATTTTATATTAATGCTTCATATTTAAGCTTATTTTAATGATACTATGATTATAATTCCACCCACAAATGAGCAAAGAGATAAAATTTATCTTTTTTACATTTGGGTTCATAGCTCAGTTGGTTAGAGCACTCGGCTCATAACCGAGTGGTCGAAGGTTCGAATCCTTCTGAACCCACCACTATTTAATTGTTGCGGGAGTAGCTCAGTTGGCTAGAGCTTCTGCCTTCCAAGCAGACTGTCGCGAGTTCGAGTCTCGTCTCCCGCTCCATTAAAATCAAATAACATTTTATTATTGCTTCGATAGCTCAGTTGGTAGAGCAGCTGATTTGTAATCAGCAGGTCGTAGGTTCGACTCCTATTCGAAGCTCCATTTCATAACTTTATGATGCGGGAGTAGCTCAGTTGGCTAGAGCTTCTGCCTTCCAAGCAGACTGTCGCGAGTTCGAGTCTCGTCTCCCGCTCCATTAAAATCAAATTTTACTACACTTCAATCATCTTTATTTTACTGATTAAATAAATTAAAACGAACAATAAATTTGCTACAATAGTACAATAAAAGGAATACAACAATGAGCTTTAAAAAGTTAAAATTAGAATCACAAATAATAAAAGCATGTATAGACAAAGGGTATAAACACCCAACAGATATACAAAAAGAGTCTATCGAGGCACTACTTCGAGGTCGTGATCTACTACTGATCGCTAAAACAGGCACTGGTAAAACAGCTGCATTTGCCCTCCCCCTACTTCAAGATATAATCCAAAATGATATAAAACATACGCAACTAACAAAGTTGATCATAGCTCCAACAAAAGAGCTAGCTTTGCAGCTAGAAAAAAGTATACTATCATATAGTAGATATCTTGATATCAAAGTTGCATCTATATATGGTGGGGCTAATATAAAAGAGCAAATAAGGGTGCTTAATAGTAAAGTAAATATAGTCATAGCAACAACAGGGCGACTTTTGGATCTTGTGAAGCAAGAGAAGATAAACTTAACAAAAGTTGACACACTAGTTCTAGATGAGGCTGATACTATGCTTGACTTTGGGTTTGTAAAAGATATAGAGCAGCTGCTATCTAGCTTACCAAATCTAAAGCAAAATATCTTAAGCTCTGCGTCATTGGGACCTAAAGTGAAGCAACTATCTGGGCAGTTTTTAAATAATCCAAAGATTATAGAGGTAAAAGCGGATGATAGGGTAAATGAAAAGGTAGATCAAAGAGCATACCCTGTAGATATAGATCAAAAAAAAGAGTTTTTATCATATCTAATAGGCTCACAAAATATGACTCAAGCGTTAGTGTTTTGTAAAACAAAAAAGTTAGCAGATGAGATAACAGATCATCTAAATCTAGATGGTCTAAAATCTGCAGCAGTTCATGGGGATAAAACTCAAGGGTTTAGAAAAAAGATCATAGGTCAGTTTAAAGAGGGGAAGATACAAGTGCTAGTAGCAACAGATGTGGCTGCAAGGGGGCTTGATATAGAGGATCTATACTATGTGATAAACTACGATTTGCCTTTTATGGTGACAGATTATCTTCACCGTATAGGGCGTACTGCACGAGCTGGAAAAAGTGGTGTTGCTATATCGCTACTTGATCAGTATGATATGGCAAATATGCAAGATGTGGAGAGGTATCTAAAGATCAAGATACCAAGACTTAGTCTAGATGGGTTTGAGGTGGATAAAAAGATACTATCGATCTCAAAAAAGAATATCATAGAAAAAGATGAAAAAAAGATAAAACCCGCAGGTGCTTTTGGAAATAGAAAGAAGAGAAAAGAGGCGAAAAGAAAACCTAAAGTTAGAGGCAAAAGGATAGTTGGTCAGAAAAAAGAGAGATAAAATCTCCCTTTTTTATCTTGCATACCCTGTAGCTCTAATCTCCCTTATCACATTTACTTTTATCTCACCTGGGTATTGAACTTTTTGCTCTATTGTATTTGCTAACTCTGTAGCCATAAGGATAGCTTCATCATCGTTTACTAAGTTTGCATTTACTATGACACGTAGCTCTCTTCCTGCATTTATCGCATAGGCGTTTACAACACCTACTTTAGCTGTAGCTATAGACTCTATCTCCTCAACCCTTCGCAAGAAACTCTCAAGCACCTCTCTTCTAGCACCCGGTCGTGCTGCACTTAGTGCATCTGCAGCACAAACTGCAGCACTCTCGATACTTGTGGCCTCTTGGTGTCCATGGTGTGCATAGATCGCGTTTATCACCTCATCTGGCTCACCTAGCTTTTTACATAGATCTGCACCAATATCTACATGGCTTCCTGGCATATCGTGAGTTAGAGCTTTTCCTATATCGTGCATAAGTCCAGCACGCCTTGCTAGAATAGTATCTCCACCTAGTTGAGCTGCTATAAGTCCTGCTAGATTTGCAACTTCAAGGGTATGGGCTAGTGCATTTTGACCGTAGCTTGCTCTATATCTTAACTTTCCAACTAGATGGATAAGCTCTTTGTGCATATTTTTGATCCCTAAGTTTGCTACAGTCTCCTCACCCTCTTTGTCNATGTTTGCATCAAACTCTTTTTTTACACTATTGTACACCTCTTCTATTTTAGCGGGATGGATCCGTCCATCTCTTAGAAGCTCCTCAATTGTCCTTGTACTTATAGCTCGTCTGTAGAGGTTAAAGCTACTTATAGTAATAGTGTTTGGGATATCACCTATGATGATATCTACCCCTAAGCAGAACTCTAAAGCTTTGATGTTTCTCCCCTCTTTACCTATGATCTTACCTTTGGCTTCCTCATCAGGAAGGGGGATGTTGTTTATAAGTCTCTCAGCTGCAAACTCACCTGCATATCTAGTAACTGCGTGAGATAGGATGTTGTTTATCTCTTTTTGGGAGTTCTCTTTTGCTATTTTGTACTCTTTTCTAAAAAGTGAAGAGATGGTTGCTCGATTGTCCTCTTTTACTTTTGATAGTAACAACTCTTTTGCTTCATCTTGTGTAAGTCCACTTGCGTTTTCTAGTATCCTTAGTACATCTTTGTTTGTTTTATCTAGCTCTTTTTTTTGTGACTCCAACCCTTTTTGGATAGCTTGTGCCTCTATTTTTGCATCTTGAGCTTTTAACTCATCTTTAGTTATCTTTGATAGTTTTTGATCGATGAGTCTGTTTAACTCCTCCTCTTTTTTCTCTAGCTTCCTTTTTGCATCGCTAAACTCTTTTTCATAATCTCTTTTTGCTTTGTGTTTAGCCTCTTTTAGCATCATCTGTGCTTCATGCTCTATCACTTTTGCTTTTGCAATCGCTTCTTGTGTGTAAACTTCATATTTAGCACTGTTTAGTTTGTTTGCTACAACAAAGCTAATGGCAGCTGCTAATAAAGCTACAACTGAAGTTATTAAAATCTCCATAGTAAAACCTTATGTTATTATATAATCAGCTTTTATGTCATAGATGTCGGTTACTATTAGTTTTGTTTTGCATAGTTTTGTCTGGGTAAAAACTGTAATTGGTCTTTTTTTTAGTGTCTCAAAAAACCTATCATAGATCCCTTTGCCAAATCCTACCCGTCTTGAGGTGCTATCTATACCTATAATAGGTACTATCGCCATATCAAAATCTATCTCATTTTTCAAAAATCTTGAATATCTTGGTTGTTTTATATTGAACTTACCTTTTTTTAAAGGTAATCTATATTTTACAGGTATAAAACTCTCACCACTCATATATGGTACATAAACCTCAATACCCTCTCTTTTTCTTAAAATATCAATAAGAGGTTTTATATCAACCTCAGTTTTTAGTGGTATATACAGTAAGATCTTTTTTGGTTTGTGCAAATTTATAATATCTAATAGTTTTTTACAAATAATTTTATCTTTTTTTATTTTTGCAAAACGTGAAAAAAACAGTAATCTATCTAAACATAATCTTCTAAAGTCACCTTTAGTCATTCTAAGCCTTTTTTGGATAAAATCCGATCTATATTCTACCTAAAGGAACTAAAAATGAAGTTTAAAAATTTTACACTATTTTCAATTTTGAGTATCGCACTACTAAGTGGATGTGGAGATAAAGAGAAAATCGATGATAATGCACTTGTAAAACCAACACAACAATCTTTTGATAAAGAGACAACTAAGCAAAGAGTTGCACCTGTATTTAACCTAAAAACCCATACAGGTAAAAGTATAAAAGTAACTGCAGATGTTAAAAATGGCTGGAAGTTTGAGGGGCTTGAGGGGAAAGCTGTACTTTTGGACTTTTTTGGTACATGGTGTCCACCTTGTAAAGCTGAGATCCCACACCTTAATAATATAAGAGAGAAACTTAAGAGTGATTTTGAGATAGTTGGGATCGATATAGGAAATAGAGACGGTAGCTTTAATACACCTGAACAGATGGCTAGTTTTGTAAAAGAGTATGATATAAAATACCCTATAACTATAACAAGGGAAAATATAAATCTTTTTAGAGCAGTAAGTGATCTAAATCCATCTGGTAGTATCCCTTTTATGATACTTTTTAATAAAAAAGGGGAGTTTGTGCAGCACTATGTTGGTATGAAGCCAGAGGAGATGCTGTACAATGATATAACTGCAACTATTAAGATGAAATAATGTTTGGTATATTTAAAAAACTAATAAAGAAAAAAGATCCCATAGAGGCTAGTGGGGATAATAAAGAGCAAAATGTTGTTGAGTCTATCGAAGAAAATATCAAAGAAAATGTGGTTGAAGAGGGGTCTACTAGTAAGCAGATAGTTTCTCAAGAGGTAAACAAAGATGAGTTAAAAGAAAAAAGCGTAGAGACTAAAAGTTTTTTTGCAAGAGCTTTAGAGAAAACAATCGGAAATATAAAATCTATAGTTCCTCAAAGAAAAGAGAAAATAGAGTTTGATCTAATAGAGGAGCTTTTAGTAGAGGCTGATATGGAGTATGATATCATAGAAAAAGCTATGGATGGACTTCCTGATATGATAAGTAGAGATCAACTTAGACATAGACTTGTATCACTTTTTGAGCACGCTCCTGAGGTTGGGTTTGATGATGTTCCACATCCATTTGTAGAGCTTATCATAGGGGTAAATGGTGCGGGTAAAACTACAACTATAGCAAAGCTTGCAAATATGTATAAACAAAATGGTAAATCTGTAGTGTTGGGTGCTGGGGATACATTTAGAGCTGCTGCGATTGAGCAGTTGAGCACTTGGGCAGATAAACTTGATGTCCCTATTATAAAAACAAAACAGGGTCATGATGCTAGTGCTGTTGCATATGATACTATACACTCTGCTGTTTCAAAAGAGATAGATCATGTGATAATAGACACTGCAGGTAGACTTCAAACACAAACTAACTTAGCAAATGAGCTTAAAAAGATAGTAAAGGTTTGTAATAAAGCTAAAGATGGAGCACCACATCAAAAGATCATGATACTGGATGGTACTCAAGGTAATAGTGCTATTGCTCAAGCTCGTGCTTTTCATGAGATGGTGGGTATCGATGGTATTATAGTGACAAAACTAGATGGTACTGCTAAAGGTGGTGCACTTTTTAGTATCTCAAATCAACTTGAGTTACCAATATTTTATATAGGTATTGGTGAAAAGGCTGATGATATTATGCCATTTAGTCCAGATCAGTTTGTAGATAGCTTACTTGATGGGATATACACATAATGTCAAAAAAGATGAGTAGTGAAAATCTAGTACCTTGTAAAAACTGTAGTTATGATCTTAGGAAAAATATAAGACGTTGTCCATATTGTGGGACACTAAATCCAACTGTGACTGTAAAAGAGGTGGTTGTAACTATAGCTTTTGTTTTGGTTGTTATGTGGGGATATACAGCTTTTATACATTAGCTTAAGTTATAGCTCAATCCAGCATTAAGTTTTAGTTAAGATTAAAGAAGATAGCTTTAGCAGTTAAGTTTTATGTATAAATTTTCAGATTTAAATTTCTTAATATCTAGCTATATATCTTCATGTTGCGCGTAATCTTTTTATTAATCTTATCTAAAACTTAATGCTGGATTATACTACTTAAGCCCACCCTTTAATATCTTAAAATACTCATCTCTTGGTATCTCATAGGCTCCTAGTGATGCTAGGTGGTCGTTGTACACTTGACAATCTATCATCTTGATACCGTTTTGTTTTGCCATTTGACATAGGTAGTAAAATGCAACTTTTGAGGCATCTTTTACTTTACTAAACATACTCTCACCACAAAAAACATCACCTATTTTTAGTCCATAAAGTCCCCCTACAAGCTCCCCATCTAAATAGCACTCGATACTGTTTGCAACATCTGCATAAAATAGCTCAGTGTAAGCTTCTATAAACTCACCATCTATCCATGAACTATCTTCATCTTTCCTTTTTATGCTTGAGCAGTTCTTGATAACTTCTTGAAAGTTCTCATTTGATCTTATCTCAAAGCCTTTGTTTTTTATGGTTCGTTTTAGACTTTTAGATAGTTTGAACTGATCTGGGTATAGAACCATACGGTGGTTTGGGCTAAACCAATGTATCCAACCATCCGCATCTCTAAACCACGGAAATATACCCGCTTCATATGCCTTTATGAGTCTTCTTGGATGAAGTGATCCCCCAACTGCTACAAGATCACCACCCATCATATCTAAAGTTGGAAAATCAAAAGTGTGGCTATCTAAAAGGTAAATTTTTCTTTGGAAATCTATAATCTTCATAAACTATATATGCCCCATGATCTTATCTAGAGTGTATTGCATATCCTCATCTAGATCCATCTTCTCCATCATCCAGTTTATATACCCTATATCTTCATCACAAATCTCCTCTATATCTCTACCTTTGTATTTTCCAAATTTGAATCTCTCTATAAAAATAGGTGTACGTGTCAGTTCTGATAGTTTTACCATAGGGTTAACACCTGGATAGTTTTGTTTTGTTAAAGCTACTAGCTTTGATAAAAAAAGTTTCATCACAAGTACATCACCTATAGCATCGTGAGCTTTTATGGTGATGTTGTATTTTTTTGCCTCTTGCTCTTCTGTTTTGTAAAGAGCTAGTGAGTATCTGAAGTATTGGAGTCTGTGGTATGGTGAGTCTTTAAAAAGGTGTTTTGCACATCTTAGTGTATCGATAAGATTTAAGTTCTCTTCAAACCCCTCTTTTTTTAACATACCTAGATCAAACGGCATATTGTGAGCTATGAGGTAGTTCTCTTTAGTGTTTAGCTCTTGAAGTTTTTTATAAAAGTTACTCTGCTTAAATGTTGGCTTACCATCTAAAAGCTCTGGAGTGATACCGTGCACCTCCATAGCTTCTATTTTGATAGGCACCTCACAACTACAAAGCTCATCAAAAACCTCCACTTCCCCTTTTGAGTTTACTATCATAGCACCAACTTGTATGATCCTATCCTCCTCTTGGTTTCCTGTTGTTTCTGTATCGAAAAGTATATATTTTGTATCCATAATTATCCTATTTGTAAGTTTTGTTTAATCTATTGTGTTGATCATATGTTAAGTTTTAGTTAAGATATGATTAAGAATAAATTTACCTAATTCAATCCAATGTTAAGTTTTTATTAAGATTAGATGAAATAGCTTTATCTATTAAGCTCTTATTATCTACCTTTATATTTTATTTCCCTTAAGTTCTAGCTATTTATCTTCAAATCGCGCGTAATTTCTCCACTAATCTTAATAAAAACTTAACATTGGATTGGACTAAAATTTATCCACCATTATATCTCATAAAAATTATAGTGAAGTTATGCTACAATCGATTTTTTTAAAATAGGAGCAATTACAATGGGTAGAGCCTTTGAATATAGAAAAGCAGCAAAGATGAAACGATGGGGAAATATGTCACGAGTTTTCCCTAAACTAGCAAAAGCTATCACTATGGCAGCAAAATCTGGGGGTGGTGATCCAGAGACAAACGCAACACTAAGAACTGCTATAAACACCGCAAAAGCACAAAACTTACCAAAAGACAATATAGAAGCGGCTATAAAAAGGGCAACTGCAAAAGATGCAGCTGATCTAGCTGAGATAAACTATGAGGGTAAATGGCTTCATGGTGTTTTAGTATTTGTAGAAGCAGCTACTGATAATAACACAAGAACAATAGCAAATATCAAAACAATATTTAAAAAAAGTGGTGGTACAGTTGTACCAACGGGATCTTTAGAGTTTATGTTTAGCCGAAAAGCTGTATTTGAACTAAAAAAGCCTGATATGGATATGGATGAGCTTGAGATGGAGCTAATAGATGCAGGGCTAGAGGAGATAAAAGTGGAAGATGAGGAGAATATCTCTATCTATGCAGATTTTACAGACTTTGGTGCTATGGTAAATAAACTAGATGAGTTAAACATAGAGTATGAGAAAGGTTCACTACAAAGGATAGCAAATACCCCTGTAGAGATAACAGATGAGCAGATGGATGAACTATCTACACTTTTAGATAAACTAGAAGATGATGATGATGTTCAAAATGTTTATACAAACTTAGCTTAATCAATTTTAAGTTAAAATTAGGAAAACCTAAAAATAAGGAATATAAAATGTCAAAAAAATATAGACTAGTAACTAGAAGTGATATGGATGGGCTTGTTTGTGCTGTTATACTAAAACAGCTTGATATGATCGATGATATAAAGTTTGTACACCCTAAAGATATGCAAGATGGAACTGTTGAGATAACTTCAAATGATATAGTAACAAACTTACCTTACCAAAAAGAGTCTTATATCACTTTTGATCACCATGAGAGTGAAACAGTTAGAAATGAAAAAGCTGATAACCATATAATCATAGCAGATGCTCCAAGTGCTGCTAGAGTTGTGTATGATTATTATGGAGGGGCAGAAAAACTTCCTATGATAGCACAAGATATGATGGAGGCGGTTGATAAAGCTGATGCTGCTCAATTTAGTGTAAATGATATCCTTAACCCTCAAGGTTGGGAGCTACTTAGTTTCCTTATGGATTCAAGAACTGGTCTTGGTAGATTTAGAGAGTTTACAGTATCAAACTACCAACTTATGATGGATCTTATAGACTACTGTATCGATCATACTATTGAGGAGATTATGCAACTTCCTGATGTGGTTGAGAGAGTTGAGCTATACAATAAATATCAAGATGACTTTATAGAGCAGCTTCAAAGATGTTCAACACTATATGATAACTTAGTGGTGCTTGACTTAAGAGATGAGGAGATCATATATCCTGGAAATAGATTTACTATCTATGCACTATTTCCTGATACAAATATCTCTATCCATGTTATTTGGGGATTTCAAAAACAAAACACAGTTTTTGCAACAGGTAAATCTATCATAAACAGAACTTCAAATACAAATGTAGGTGAACTTATGCTCAAACATGGTGGTGGTGGTCATAGTGCTGCTGGGACTTGTCAGATAGACAATGAGAAAGCTGAAGATATTTTAAAAGAGTTGATAGAGACTATAAACAATGATGGATAATTGTTTTAATATATTTTAAAATTGTATATAAAAAGCTCCAAAAAATTGGAGCTTTTTATTTTTTATGTTTATTTNGATANAATAACATCAATTTTAAATTAATAAGGCAACTTTAGATATATGATATATAAAAAAGATAAAGGTTTTGAAAAAACTTCTATATTTGAATATAAAGATGGAAAAGATATAATTATATTATCTCCATCTCTTTACTGGTACAAAAAGTTGCAAATACCTACAAAAAATATAAGTAAAGCTACAAAAATAGCATCCAACATATTAAATGATCGACCAACTTTCTATGATACTTTATCTTTAAAAAAAGATGAAGATGGATATATTGTATATTGCTATAATCAACAAGATATTGAATTACTACTATCAAACAATAAAAATAAAAAACTAAAAGTTTATTTTGCAAATGAGATAGGGATCACTAAATGTGTAAAAATAGGTGAAAAACTATATCTATACCCTTTTGGTGATGATGTTGTGGAGGTTTATGATGATATTGAGTGCAATGATACACTACAAACTATTTTAGAAGATAAAAATTTAGTAAAACCTATACTAAACATCTCAAACAACCAAGCCAACAGCAGATTTATACTATGGATAGTATCTTTTTTAATTCTAATATCATTTGTACTTTTTAGTTTTAATAAGTTTGATACTTTAAAAAGTATAAAAACTAAAATAGACACTGTAGATTATGACAATAAAAGTGGATATGAGATAAAAGCTTTAATAAAAAAATATAAAAAAATTCAAGATACTAAAATAAAAATTGTTGGAATATAGATGTTTAAACTAATTCTAGTAGTATGTTTAGTTTCAAGTAGCTTTGCAGATGAATTTAAAGCAGGTATATCTTATTTAAAATTTAATTATATAGAATATAATAATGATGGTGATTTTTTAAATAATGAAACAAATGACTACAAAGAGATAGATGGTTACTTGATTTCATATAGATATGACATAGGAACTTTAGATTCTAATTCCCAAATAAACTCCCTAAAACTTGAATTGAGATATAATGAGGGTAAAACCGTTTATGATGGTATATTACAAAATATATCTACAAATACTATAGTTTCAAGGTATCAGTCTATTACAAAAAATAAGCTTTTTGAACCAAAGCTGACATTGCAACGTACCACATATACAAAAAATTATGATATTGGCTTATTTTTCTCTTATGGAATTAAAGATTGGACAAGAGATATGTCAATCAATCCATATGGTTTTAAAGAAATTTATAATTGGCAATTTTACGACTTTGGATTCGATATCGTAGCTTATGATGGAGCTTGGGAGCTTGGGGTAAAGGCTGCACGTCAAAAAGCTTTAGATCCTACTATGAAAGCTAACATAGATGGGGAAACAACTTTTGATCTAGGAGAGACAAAAGGTTATTATTATAAAATACCATTAGGTTACAACATTAATAAAAATATAAAATTAGAACTCGAATATGAATATAACAAATGGAATATAGGAAAATCAAAGGTAGTAAATAATATGTATCAACCACAAAGTGAAACTAACAATAAATATCTATCATTAAATATAGTGTGTAGGTTTTAATAATATGATAGAATATAAAAATCAACTTTTAATAATAACTCTTGCAGCTCTTGGATATATAGGTGTAGGATATTATTTCAATACACAAATTGATAATCTAACAAATCAATATAAAGAAAAAAAAGCGCTCTCTTTAGAGTATTATAGTTTAAAAAAAGAGTATTCAAAAGAGGCTTTAAAAAATAAGATAGATAAGATATATAAGTTTCTTGATAATTTTGATATTAAATATACAAAAACTTATTCAAATGCTTTAGATAAAACAACCTTAACAATAGAACTAGATATCACAAATTTAAATAAAACAGTAAATTATATAATAAACTCAAAACTACCTTATAAGAATCTAGAGCTAGAAAAAAGAGACAACTATAGCGCTATTTTTAAAGTAAGTTTTTAAAGGATATATATGAAAAGTTTTTTAAGGAGTTTTATTTATAGTATCTTTTATATATTTTTATTTTGTATAGTTTTAATAGTAGCTATACCTAAAGATAAACTTTATTATACATTAGCAAGTGAACTCTCTAAGCAAGATATAAAAATAGTTACATTAGATGAAAACTTTGGAACTTTAGATATAAAGCTTAATGGAGTTGAGATTTATATATCTGACTCAAAGATAGCACATATAGATAGTTTTATACTATCACCATGGAAAATAGAAGCATCAATGATACTTTTCCATAGTAATCTAAAAGGTATTATTCCTAATATAAAAAGAATTGAAATATTACCAAGAATAGATAATTTTATTTTAGCAGTTGGTAGCTTTGGTAAATTAGATTCCTCTATTGATATTAAAAATAAAAAAATAATTGTAACAGCTGATATCTCAAATAAAATAGCAAGTCAATACAATAATATTTTCTCACATTTTAAAAAAACATCTAAAGGATATATTTATGAATATATTTTTTAAACCTTTTTTTCTAGGTCTATACTTAACTGTTTCACTAGCTATTATGACATCAAGTATAATCTCTATATTATTAACAAACAACTATATAGTTGTAAAAGAAAATATAAACAATGATGCACCAATATATATTGATGCGGTCTCAAAACTAGAGATCGAAGAGTTTAAAAAAGTAAAAGAAATAAAAAAGAAAACCATAAAGATTGAAAAAAAGTCTGGAAGATATTTATTAAAAGAGTTTAGTATAAGTGGTATATCTTTTGATGGTGATGATAGCATGGTGATCATAAGAGATACTGTTAGTAATAATTTTTTATCAATAGGAGAGAGTCTAAAAGGGTATAAGTTAGAAGAGGTATATGTTACAAAAGCTATTTTTACCAAAAATGGTGATGAGTATTATAGCTTTTTATCGCCAGATGAGGAGAAAGAGTTTAAAGAGATATCAGCAGTTAAAGGTGGCAATAAAGTCATAACAACAAGGGAAAAAGTAACAGGAAGTGTAGCAAAAAGTATGTTTGAGGATGTAGAGTATAAAAATGGAACATATTATATACCTCAAGATACTATTCTTGATTTTAAAGATCTTAAAAAAATCTTTAGATCTATCAGTATTAAAGCCTACAATACCTCTAATAATATCAAGTACAAAGTTCTTAGAGTCAATCCAAAAAGTGTATTTGCTAAAATTGGGTTACAAAAAGATGACTATATTATAGCTATAGATAATAATAAATTTAAATCGGTTATGGAACCAATAAAATATTTTAATAATCTACAAAATATAAAATCTATGAACCTTACAATAAAAAGAGGAAAAGAAACCAAGGAGTTAAAATATGAGATTTTTTAAGATAAGTTTGATTTTTGGAGTGCTTTTAGTATCGCTAAGTGCAAAGCCAATAACTGTAAACTTTCAAAATACACCAATAATGGATGTTATCAAGTTTGTTGCTAAAAAATATAATAAAAATATATTAATAAGTCAAAATATAGCTGGAAATGTAAATTTCATCTCAAATGGTCCAATAGATGATAGTGAACTTATTCCACTTTTAGAACATATTCTTCTAACAAAAGGGTTTGCATTATCAAAGACAAGTGAAAATTACTATGATATAGTAAGAGCAAATAATGCATCTAAAGAGGTTATGATAGATGAAAAAAACGAAATAGGTATGCAGATGGAGGTTCTAAGACCTCAGTTTATTAAGCCTACTGTTGTTGCTGCTAAGGTTAAACATCTAGCTAGTACATATGCAGTTATCACTACAGATGATAAGATGAATATGATACTTATAACAGACTATCCAAAGAACTTAGAAAATATAAAAAAACTTATTAAACTTTTTGATACACATCTAAAACGTGAATTAAAGATGGTGCCTCTTAAAAACTATAGAGTAAATATAGCTTTACCAAAACTTCAAAGTATCTTTAAACTAACTGCTGAACAATACAAAGGTAGTGTTGATCTTTTTGGTGCAGAATATCAAAATGCTATATGGGTAAGTGCTAATAGTGAAGATATAGATAAAGTTGTAGACTCTATAACATTCTTTGATACTCAAGCTAAAGGTGCTGTTAAAACTGATACAAAGATACTCTTTTTAAAAAATGCAAATGCTGAAGATATCATAAAAACTATTCAATCTATTGCAAATAGTCTCGATGCTAATAATCCTATTAAAACTGTGGTTACATCAAATAAAGAGTTAAATGCAATCATTATTAGTAGTTCAAACTCTCAAATAGAGGAGCTTAGCAAGCTTGTAGAGCAGATAGATATAGAGCGAAGACAAGTTTTTGTAAAAGTTCAACTTTATGAGATAAGTCAAAATACAATAGATAGCATGGGGATAAAATGGGGATTGGCAGGTGGATACTCAAATGATTCAACACTAGGAACAAGTAGTGTGAATATGGGTGGTAGTTACTTTGCACTACCTGATGTTTTAGCTAATAATATTCAACTAAGTGCTGTAAATAAAGGGCTTGCAGTTGGTGCCGTTATAGATCTAATCAAAGGAAATGGTGGGGTAAACACCCTTTCTGAGCCAAACTTATTGTGTCTAAATAATATAACAAGTTCACTATATGTTGGTAAAACACAATCTATACTTACAAGTAGTGCAACAGGTGACAACACTACAGATATAACAAGAAATAACTACTCAAGGGAAGATATAGGTCTAAAGCTTGAAGTTACTCCACAAATTGCAGATAAAGATAAAGTTGTATTGAAAGTAAAGAGTAAAATAGAAGATATTGAAACTTCAAGTAATGCAGATAGACCAACAACAACAAAACGGGAGATAGATACAACAACAATTGTCCAAAATGGTGAAAGCGTTATCATAGGTGGACTTCTTAGAGACTACAATAGTGTATCTAAAACAAAAGTTCCACTATTAGGAGATATACCTTTTTTAGGAGCATTATTTAGAAGTGAGAGTGAATCAAAAGATAAGATATCTTTAGTTATCATAATGACACCTTTTATAGTAAATAGCTCGTTAGAGCTTCAAGATATACAAAAAAAACTAGAAGAGTTAAATATACAAAAAATGACATTGACAAATAAAATGAAAGAATCATTAAAAAAGCTTGTTGACAAAAACAAAAAATCTGAAAACAGCAATATAGATGATAAAGAGTCAAATGAGAAAAAATATGAAAATATACATCAAGAGCATATAAAAATGTTACTTGGGGATAACTACTAATGCTACCTTTTAAAGTTTTAAAAGGTGTAGATCTTGATCCTTTTACCAACATAGATGATATTGATATTGCTCTTAAAAATGGTGTAGTATATAGTAAATATGATGATGAAATTATAGTATGTATAGATATAGACAATCCAAATGATAGCCTAAACTATATATCTAGCTTAAGAGGCAAATATAGAATCTATATGATCGATAATGACTCTTACAATAATCTTCTTGGTAAACTTAAAGAGGAGAAAAGTAATCAAAATATTGATGCTATTGATCAAGATGCTGATGATGATACCTCCTTAGAAGAATTTTTACAAAATGATGATGTATTACTTGAGAAAGAAGATTCTGCACCAATAATCAATTTTGTAAATACACTTTTTATGAAAGCTGTAAAACAAAACACTACAGATATACATATAGAAACATATGAAAAAAGGGGTCTTGTAAAATTTAGAATAGATGGTGTATTAAGTGAAATAGCAAATGTGAAAAGATCAGTTATTGTATCTATAATAAATAGGATAAAGGTAATATCAAATCTTGATATATCAGAAACTAGAGTCCCTCAAGATGGTCGAACAAAAATAAATATAGGAAATAAACAGATAGATATAAGAGTATCAATACTACCATCACATTATGGTGAAAAAGCGGTTTTGAGACTTTTAATGAAAGCTGATGCGATACCATCCTTGCAAGAGCTTGGTTTTAATGAACAAACAACAAATCAGTTAAAAGGCTTACTTAAACACTCATTTGGGATGATACTTATAACGGGACCAACAGGTAGTGGTAAATCAACTACTCTTTACTCTTTTCTTAAAAACATAGACCATAAAACAAAAAATATCACAACTGTAGAGGATCCTGTTGAGTACAACAGCTTTGGGATAAATCAAATACAAGTCAATGATAAAGTTGGTCTTACTTTTGCAAAAGCATTAAGGGCAATATTAAGACAAGATCCAGATGTGATACTACTAGGGGAGATAAGAGATAATGAGACTGCAGCTATCTCTGTTCAAGCTGCTATGACTGGTCACTTACTACTCTCTACACTACATACAAACAATGCAGCTGCTGCTATAAGTAGACTTACAGATATGGGAGTTGATAGCTTTTTACTTAGTAGTACCCTTCTTGGTGTCGTAGCGCAAAGACTTGTACGAACACTTTGTCCATTTTGTAAACAAGAAAATATTATTTCAGATGAAGATTCAGAGTTTTTCAAAATAGAAAAAAATTCAAAAGTTTACAATGCAGTTGGTTGCCAAAATTGTAATGATAGCGGATATAAAGGTCGTGTAGCAATTGGTGAGATTATAACAATAGATGAAGATATTTTAAAAGTTATAAAAAAATCTTGTGATGAATATAGTATAAAAGAGTATCTAAAAACAAAACCTGACTTTATCTCCATGCAATCGCAACTAAATAGTATGATTTTAAATGGTGATACATCTATAGAGGAAGCTATAAGGATAGGTATTAAAGAACTATGATTTTTTCTTATAGTGGTTACGATAAACAAGGTGTTAAAGCAAAAGGTCAAATATCTGCAAAAACTTT